>JAABUK010002628.1_pt1 | contig 31966 bp, 46 predicted proteins | sample 5559141 | NCBI WGS metagenome assembly JAABUK01 (sample SAMN10711869, study PRJNA513367) | rock metagenome | isolation source: Antarctica rocks | place: Antarctica: Victoria Land, Pudding Butte nord | collected 2016-01-03 | reverse complement strand
ACTCACTCACTCACTCACTCACTCACTCACTCACTCACTCACTCACTCACTCACTCACTCACTCACTCACTCACTCACTCACTCACTCACTCACTCAAACTTTGCTGCTCCTATGGATTGACTAGGGCATTCAGGCCACAACCTCCTTGCTCAGTTGTCTTGTTCCGTATAATCTAGACTATCAGGCACAAAGTCAAATCATGACGACAGCGCATGATGATTGCAGTCTCAAACCCAGCTGGACCAGTCATGAAGCTACAGAGCTTCCGCATTCAGTCATGATGAGCTTGCTGCAACAGGAGCTCGCTATCACTTCAGCCAGACGTTCCAGTCTGTCTCACCACCTCGAAAACAAGATGTTCCCACGCGTATTCAGGCTCAACCAGGAGCTGAGTCAGGTATGCTGACTGAGGAGTAGGTTACACTGTCAGCTCTTTTGCTTTGCCTGGCCATACATTAGCCTCCTGTTACAGCATTATGCACCATAGCATGCAGAAAGTTGCACGCTCTTCTGGTCTGCAGATGCCACAAAAGGTAGTTATGATGATGATGTAAATATGGTTTGGGAAGACAAGACTTGTCCCGCACGTGCCTAGCTCATCATGCGCTAATGAGCAAATTATGATTATTCAATATTATCACATGTGGTTGGTGGTGTACCAAAACAATGTAGCAGTGATTGTTTACAACCATAACATGAAATTGTGAGTGTCACGATTTAGTCGCTCTGCCTACGTCGTACTTGGTGCCCAAAGCTACTTTGTGCCTTTGGGTTCTTTTCAGGAGGAAAGATGTGGTGTCCCAACAACATGACACAGCCATTGATGATGGTACCGATGCTTCTAATGCTGCTGATGCTGTTGCTGCTGATGACCACTTCTTGCCTTTTCTGATGCTGCAAGTCATCAGCTGTTGGACCTGGCACCCTCCTAGTAGCAGTAGCAACAGCTGCTATACGCTGTGTATTCAAACGCACAAAAGCGCATTCCACAGCTGCAGAAGCTGCTGCTGCTGCTGATAAGTTTGCAATCAGTTACGAATGTTCAGTAACCAATGCACTACAGACAATAGCATGTTCACTGCAGTTGATCTTTCACAAATGTCGCAGGCAACGGCAGAGCAAGCTTTCTGGAGTGCCAAAGACCAGCACCTTCAAAAGGAGATGTTTAATTTGGACGTATTGACAAGCCTGCATGACCCAGATCAGCGAGCCTCCTTTAGCCATGATGTGACCACAGATGCAGACAAATTCGAGAAGATCCTCACTCCCCTTGAACATCGCATCAACAAGGTAACAGTCACAGAGTACTTGTAACCATGTCCATTGCTAATCCTGTAGAAGGCCAATACAGATCAGCCTGATTCAAACACTGTGATGAGTGCACAAAGTCAATGGTGCAGACTGCTCTACAACAGTTTGTTACACATGGTTGTTTGACATAAGTAGCTCAGCTGTCAAGAGCTGTCACGTACGTTGGTGAAGCACTTGGGGCAAAAACGCAGTTGTGGCTGCAACAAGATAACGAGCTGCATGCATAGGGGCATCAGCCGCCTTATTGTCAGCGCCATCGGCTGGTGTGCTGGCAGCCCAGTTGAGGTGAAGCAAGTGTGTTTGTATGTTCTTGCTTGCTTGTTTTGAAGGCTAGCTCAGCTACCCTCACAGCATCTATGCCTTGCAACATCCTGGTTGTAGAGGTTAGTCTCAAGACAAAGAATGAATCTGCACAGGTACTTAACAAGCAGCAAGATGAGGCTGAGGCTGCCAACCAGAAGCACAAAGCCCAATTTGACAAGGTGAATGCGTGGGGCCTGCAAGTAGATACCTTGAAGCACGACATGCAGGAAGGCATCGTGCATGTTGGACGTCTGGTCAGGACAGGGCAGACTCCAGAAACTTCACCTGAGATGCAGGCCACCATAGATGAGCTTAACATGCTGGGCGTCAAGTTCAAAGAGGTGCGGATATGAAGCACAGCCTATCTTGACCAAGCATGCATAGATGACATGATTTGTAGTTGTTGAGGAAGGGCTGTTGAAAGGGGCAGAACATAACTTGAACTCTCTGTGAAGAGCTGGTGACGCACAGAAATGCCGCATGACTGCCAACTTGGTTGTCTGAACATGCCATATATCTGCTGCGCTCTGCCTTGATATCACTCACCCAAGCATATGCAGGACTCGTACACAAAACGCCAACAGATCTGCATCAAGAAAAGCCTCAAGCTTCTCCACGTTGAGATGTCTGACTCATGTGGTCTTTTCTTGTGCAGGAGTTCTGGCCGAAGCTGTGCTCCCCTGGAAGGGCGCAGTCAGTGCTGAATGCAATGCAGACCCAGCAGCAGCAGATAGCTCAGGACTTTGAGGCAGGCTGTGTTGAGCTTTCCCTCCTGGAGGCTCATGTAGTGGAATCAGCCTGTGATGACCCTGGAGCACTTCTCCTGCCTCACCTTATTTTGCCATATCTCTGGAAGCGGCTGGAAGCTGAAGCAGCACATTTCTGTGCCAAAACAGAGGCAGGATCAGCAAGCTATAGCAGGGTGAGTGTAGCAAGGCCACTTGACACTTTCCAGGAGACGTTACACCCTGAAAAGGACACTGATACTTGGTGTACATATCTCAATTGCATGCTTAGGATATAATATGCTTAAGCACAAGTGAGTTCTCAGTGGACCAGAATATATATCCACACCAATGTGCATACTAGCAGGCATTACCTGAGCTCGACGACTTGTCTGTATTGCTTCATGCTGCTGCATGGGCACGCTTTGTTCTCACAACAGTTTTCAACACATGCACTACTGGATGTGCTATCTGCTAGTGAAGCTGCAAGCCTACTAATCAAAGCTCAAATCAAATTGTCAAGCTTGTGACCTCATGCCATGATGCTACCTTGTTCAAAGAGTCCATAAAATGGATGCTAATGCAGGATGTTGAGTCCGTGGCGTCAAGGCAGGCTCAAAGCAATGAAGAGGCAGAGGATGATTCCTTGCAAGCGTGCATCCAGTTCTACAAGGAGCACTTAACAGATGTTGTGTCATTGAGCATTCAACGTGCTGCTCTGAGAAGGCAGTTAGCTGACATCACAGCCGCACTGCTGCAAGAGCAATGCCGAGATGGCCAGCTTTTGTATGCGACATATCTAGATGATTTCATGCTAGCACAGATCTACAAGCAACCTGCCCATTCTGGTATTGCAGCAATGAACGACACATTTGTATCAGGCTTGAGCTTCGAGTCTGCCTGGCTAGTAGTGCTATTTTGTTCTGACATTTGATTCACTATGTATTCACCTGTAGCATGTTCATGTGGAGCGCTCACATGCTGTCCGAGGAGTCACCTCAAGGATCCCTCTTTGAGTGCAGGTCCTTTCCCGTCAGCCATCTGTCACGTACCACCCACATGTTGCAACAAGTCTAAGACAGTATCTACACATCTAAGCTATGTAGACGTATGTGACACATCAATGTGTCACGTGGAATGTGTCACCAGCAATTAGTTTGATGCTCTATTGTCAAACGCCTGGAAAATTTAGTGCTTAGTGTATGTTGACTCCCCTGATGAGTCCTAAAGACAAGAAATGTAAGTTAATTATTGGTTAGTCTCAGTCTGTAGAAAGTCTGGTGCAAAGTGCTGACCTGAAGAATGCCAGAGGTGCATGTCTATTCGAACAGAAGCGAGTGGCCTCGTGACTTGCCTTAGTCTCTGAGACACTTATGTCGTGCGGCAAGACTCCTCAAGGCTCTTCAAGACTCTTGCCGATCTGAAAGAGTCTGGATCACGTATGCTTGAAGGTGCAATTTTGAGTCTCGTCGCATAAATCGTTTGATACAAGTCCGCAAACGATCTTCGTGGCAAGCTTCGCGTGACTTGTCCATCTAATCGACGAAAAGCTGTCAACAGCAGCTAGTTCAGGTTACGCATACACATTGTCAGGTCAGGCGTTGTTCACTGAGCTGATATCAAATCGAGAATGTATTTAGATGTAGATCAACACACCTGGTATCAGAGGTCAAAACTAGCAGATTCAAGTACATGCTAGGCTGAGTGTCAAAAAAGGCTGGGGGAACCGCTTGCCTCAAAATCATCCTTGACACAATTCTATGCAGACAGACCAGTGACAGCTTCAGGCAGCCTGTGAGTACGCATTAGACCATGCAGCAGGCGTTACAGGTCAAGCACTTTTGGGACAGCACATCTGAGCAGCAGCGAGTTGAGCTGCTCACATTGGATGTCGAATGTCTGCACAAGCAGGCAGCAAGACTGACAGGTAAGTTTAGTAAACACAGTGACCTGTGCAGACTGTGACACCAGTTCAGCTATTTTGTACCTTACCCTTGTTCTGCTTATTGCTGCAGACCAAAAGGAAGTGGCAGAAATCCTGGCACAAGGAGTCAGGCGCTTGGCTAAGACAGGCTCCTGGAAGCAGTGGCAATGGGATGCAGGCAGCAAGCCCCACACAGCTGCAGCATCATTCAGGCAAGCAGCGATGCAAGTTATAACATTCAAGAATCACTCAATGCCACATCAAATCTCAATCCTTCGAGTTCAAGCTGAGTGCTGGTCAGTTTTGCTAAAGTACTGGAGGCTTGCGGATGATTGATCACTGCCAAGGTATCAACATCACCACAGGACCATGAAGATGGTGCCACCTATCAACAAAGTGAACAGCAGATTGCTGACACCTAACCTAAATACCATGCCAAACCATCCAACTTGTCAACCACTGCTATCTATCTCCTCATGAACCGAGCTTCCTTGTGCAGGGACTGGGTGGTGCAGCAGCGGGTGCCTCATGCTCTGCAGAGCCTGCTGCAACAAGTCCAAAAGAGCACAGCCTCCACAGAAGCCCTGCATAAGCTTCGCAGCAAACTGTGAGTTGTCACGCATAAAAGGCGGCCAAGAACAGTCTGAAAGAATGTTTTCTTGTCTCATGTTCACAAGTCAGAGCTGATTTGTGACATTCATTTTACTCTGGACAAGCCTGTCTGGAGGTAGCTGGTTTGTGCTAGATCCACCTGAAGCCCATCACTGAGCTTGTGTTTGAATACTTGATGTGATCACTTCTGTCTGATATATATACATGGCAGCACTAGTCAACAGGATGCGCCAGCTTGTTTGACTGGAATGTTTGGCCTATCCGCTCAGATCTCTGCTAGTCATGCACCTGGTTGACTCATGAATCACAACAAACATATGCATCAAATCATGTTTACAGGCCGTCAAGTTTTTTTGTATAATTGTGCTGATATCCTGCAAACCTCGCTTGGCTACACATATGTGTTTGTGTATGTTTTGCAATTGTTCACAATTTGTCACAAGCTGAATCTGCAACCTACTGTGCAGGCTTGAGTTACAAAAACGTGTAGCAGAGCATCACCAGATGGAAGCATCTGCACACAGAACAAGACCTTGGCAATACGCCAGGAGAAGTGCTGTCATCAACATGATTTTTGATGCTTTAACATCACAAGAGCATGGCTTCTTGTGAGCCACCTTTTGTCTTGGACAGACTGCCTTTGTTCCTCTCCCTCACTTTCTTTACATGTGCAGCCAATCTGCGCGATGCTCTTGCAAAACACATGCAACTGCGCAACTTTGCTGCAAGGCACATACTTCTGCTGTGGGCCCTGAGCAGATTTGACCCCTGCTCACATTTTGTGCTCACCATTGCAACGGTTGCTCATTAAGGTCCCTTGTCAGCCTCTGCATTACTGCATTGATCATCAGCTTTGTGCTGTCATGCGACACAGCCAGCAGTTCAGCCTCATCTCGCTCACTTTTTAGCATCCGATGCAGCAAACATACACTGTCGAGGCTTCTTTGCTGGGCATGCGGTATCCGCAAATTGTGTTGGATGTCTTTTGGAGTGTGACATAATTTGTTACAAAGATTGGCTTGATGTCATTGACTTGCACGCGTTTCAATCAACATCATGCCTTCATTGCTGCAGGCAACATGCACTTGGCTGTCCAGTCAACCTTGCAGTCTGGACCTTGCTGTCACAAGACGAGCGCAGTGAAGAGCCACCTGCTGAGAATGCTGTGCTTGACTTTGAGGATATGGACAAACTACATGCTCATGACCTTGACAAAATCACTGCTTGGATGGAAAGCATGCTCGCCAGCTTATGCCAGCTGGAAAATGTGAGGGTCAATGTACCTCCATGTCTATGCTGGATGACATGTGATGACTACTAATGTTGTCTGCCTGTGCTGTCTACCAATGCACCTACCAGATGTGCAGAGGACAACATGGCATGTGTGGTACACATGTTCCCATGCACTGTTGCACACAGTCAGATCAGCCAGTACAGCTGTCATGTGATGTTTTGTATGCGCAACACTGATCTGTTCACTCCCCTTTGCACTTTGCTATGTCTGTTGTAGCCTTTGAGATGACCAAACTATCATCACATTGCACCCAGCAAAGACCCAACAGTGTTTATTTGCTGCATCAGAGACTAGACAGGGAGCAAAATCAGGCTGAGCTGGTTAGTCTGTCGCCTGACGCCACAAGGCTGAAGATCAACCCAGAGGCATTGTTTCAGCGCCAGACTGTTCCTGCCAATGAACATTGCAGCTCACCTGGTCCAGTACTGCCATCTTCAGGACTTTGCCCAGGCCCCTCTTCGACATCAGCAAGGCCAGTTTTGGACTGGATTTATGGCTGCAAAGCTGTCCCCACTGAGAGCAGTCCCTTGCCTGGTAAGACTGCATGTGCACAAAAGTTGACCGCCATGACAGCTGAGAACTCTATGAAGTTCCCTCTGGCTTGGTGCAGTGCTTACCGTTCGTATAAGAGATGGTGAAGCAATTGTGTGTGTGACATCACCTTTTGCACTGGATCTTTGGCAATGATGCTGTGATTCTGATTCTCAGCCACATGCTGAGTGGCTGTAGTGGCTGTAGTAGCATCTAGTGTCTTTCAGCGTTCCATGGAGTCATGACCGCTCATCTAGTTCCTTGAGATACACACTGCATTATATGAACATATTCTTGAACAGAGCATCTTAATCGCTTGGAAATTGACAAAAGTGTGGTTAAAGCATGCAGCGTGCACCTCCAAAACCAGCTGAGACAAGGGTGTGGTATTCAGGCATGCCAGCATCTCCTGTATCCCAGTCATTCAATGCATTGACATCAGGCCTGAAGCGCATGGCACAGAAACAGGCTGAACTGGGCCCTGGTTGGCCGCTCATCCAGGATATGGTGCAAGACAAACAAAAAGTGGCAAGATACGAAAGCTCTCTGGGCAGAAGGTAGCTATGACATCAAAAACAATAACATCATAATGTATGTAGGATAAGTATAGTGTAATAAAAGTTTGACGGTATACACATGGGCATTGGGATGCACAAGATAAGCTGCTCTGGAGAGACAAGACTTGTCCTGCACATGCCTGCCTCACCAAGAGCTGGAAAGCTTTCAGTCATGATGATTGTACAATATCTTAGTTGCCTTTGCAGTCTGGTTGCTTCCTCCTATTCTTTGATGCATGCTTGCAGCTTGCTCGCCAATGCCTCTTTCTCAATTGCCCAAGCACTCAGCCGCAAACTGGTTTTGGTCAGATCACACACCGACTGACTCACTCGCTCGCTCGATCGCTCGATCACTCACTCACTCACTCACTCCCTCACTCACTCACTCACTCACTCACTCACTCACTCACTCACTCACTCACTCACTCACTCACTCACTCACTCACTCACCTTCCCACCCACCCGCCCACCCACCCACTCACTTCCCCACTCGCCCGCTCGCTCACTCTACCCATTGGCCGAGAGCCAAGTTATCTTACTCAACTTTCTCCATTTCTTTCGCACAGACCTGCTCCACATCCTTCTTGGGTCTGATGCGTGTAAGCAATGCAAACAAGGAAGCAGCCATGCAGCATTGCCGAAGCATAGAATTTCAACGCTGCTGCTCCTATGCTTGACTAGTGCATTTGGGCCATACTCTCCTTGCTACATTTTCTTGTTCCGCACAAAATCAAGTGTTAGGCACAAATCCGAATCATGACAACAATGCTTGATGGTTGCAGCCTCAAACCCAGCTGGCCCAGTCATGAAGCTACAAAGCTACGCCATACAGCCATGCTGTGCCTGCTGGAACAGGAGCTCAACATTTCTGCTGCCAGAGTTTGCCGACTGTCTCACCACATTGACACCAGGATGGTTACACGTGAGTTTAGGCTGAACCAGGAGCTGAGTCAGGTATGCTGACTCACGAGTATGACAAACTGTCAGTTCTTCTGTTTTGCCTGGCCATTCGTTGGCCTCCTGTTACAGCATCATGCACCATAGCCTGTACAAACTTGCCTATTCTTCTGGTCTAGACATGCCGGAAAATTAGATTTGACACTCATGTATGCATAGTTTATGTTGTACCAAACTACAATAGCAGTTGTTGTTTACAACCACAACATGAAATTGGGAGTATCACCAATCAGTCACTCTGCATGCGTCATACTTGCTGCTTGGAGTCATTGCAGGCCATTGGTCATTGGGGCCTTTCCAGAGGAATAATGAGATGTCCCAACAACATCACACAGCCACTGATAATGATATTGTTGCTTCTACTGTCTCTGCTGCTCACTCATTGATCAAATGCAATTCATCAGCTACTGGACCTGCCACTCTCCTGGTAGCAGCAGCAGCAACTGCTGTACGTTGTGTACACATCCCTCAAATGCACAAAAGCGTCTTCCACAGCTGCAGAATGCTGCTGCTGCTGCTGCTGCTGCTGCTGCTGCTGCTGCTGCTGCTGCTGCTGCTGCTGCCCAACAAACTCTTTTCACTTGCTACAGTGGAGAAATCACTCAAGTGGGTTTTGGCTGCCTTAGCATTCCCACGCCAACACTTGTGACAAAGGTGTGATCTTTGTCGCATCAGCACCTGCTGCTGCTGCTGATGGTCAGGTCATGATCAGTTGGAAGTGTTCGAGATATTGGATCCAATGCAAACTACAGATAAAAGCTTGCTCACTGCAGCTGAAGCCCAGTGTATGTTGCAGGCAAGGGCAGAGCAAGCTTTCTGGAGTGCCAAAGACCAGTGCCTTCAACAGGAGATGTTTGACTTGAGTCCAGCATTCGCCAGACTGCGCCACCAAGATCAGCGGACCTCCTATTGGAACAGTCTCAACACAGATGCAGACATGTTTCAGAAAATCCTTACTCCCCTTGAACATCGCATCAACAAGGTGACAACCACAGAGTGTAGATGTGAGCATTTCCTTTGCTACACCTGTAGGAGGTCAGCCTGATTGAAACACTTTGATGATTGCACAACATGTGAACAAACATGATGGTGGGGACGGCCACGCAAGCGCTTGTCACACATGATTGGCCGGGATGTTGCAAGGCACAGACGCTGTGACGGTGGCTGAGCTAGCACAAGAATCAAGCAAGTACCAACAAACAGACATACTTGCTTCACCTCAACTCAGTTGCCAACACGCCAGCCGATGGTGCTGGGACAAGGAGACTGATGCCCTTATGCATGCAAATTGTTTGTTTTTAATTCTGTTTATTTATAATCCCAAAAAAAGTAATTGTTATTTTTTGCAGCCACAGCTGGATCAGGCTGCGTTTTGCCCCAATAGCTTCACCAGCATACCAAACAGCTCTTGATTGCTGTTTCAATTAGTCTCAGGACAAACAATGTATCTGTGCAGGTCATCATCAAACAACAAGATGAGGCTGAGGCTGCCTACCGGAAGCACAAAGCTCGATTTGTTGAGGTGAAAGCGTGGGCCCTGCAAGTAGCTGCCATGAGGAACAAGATGGAAGAAGGCATCTTGCATGTTGGACGTTTGGTCAGGACAGGGCAGACTCTAGAAACTTCAGCTGAGATGCAGGCCGCCATGGATGCACTCATCATATTGGGCGATGAGTTCAAAGAGGTGAGATGCGAAGCACAGCCTAGCTTGACCAAGCATGCATAGATGACATGATTTGTAGTTGTTGAGGAAGGGCTGTTGAAAGGGGCAGAACATGACTTGGACTCTCTGTGAAGAGCTGGTGACGCACAGAAATGCCGGATGAGTGCCAACTTGGTTGTCTGACCATGCCAACCATTTGCTGTGCTCTGCCTTGCAGTACTCACCCCAGCATATGCAGGACTCGTGCACAACATGCCAGCAGATTTGCCTCAAGAAGCGCCATGAGCTTCTCCCCCATTGCGACGCCTGATGTATGAGTTTTATATGTCTTTTCTGTGTAGGACTTCTGGCCGAAGCTGTGCTCCTCTGAGCAGGCGCAATCAGTGATAGATGCAATGCAGACCCAGCAGCAGCAGATAGCTCAGGACTTCGAGGCAGGCTGCGTTGAGCTGTCCCTCCTGGAGTCTCACGTGCTGGCATCAGCCTGTGATGACCCTGGAGTACTTCTCCTGCCTCACCTTATCTTGCCATATCTCTGGAAGCGGCTGGAAGCTGAAGCAGCAGAGTTCTGTGCCAAAACAGATGCAAGATCAGCAAGCTATAGCAGGGTGAGTGTGGCAAGGCCACCTGACACTTTTCAGTACAAGTCCCAAATCGAAAAAGACCCGAATACTTGGTATGCACATCTCAATTGCATGCTTAGGGTATAACATGCTTAAGCACAAGTCATTTTCTCAGTAAACCCTAACAGTCTTTATTCACCCCAATGTGCATACTACCAGGCATAACCTGAGCTTTACAACTTGTCTGGATTGCTGCATGTTGCTGCACGGGCATATTTTGTTCTCGCTACAGTGTTCAAACAGACGCACTGATCATGGTGCTATCTGCTAGTCAAGTTGCAGGCCTATAAATCAAAGCATGTGACTGCAGCACTAGCTTACACCAAAATGCCAAGCTTGTGAACTCATGCCATGATGCTGTTGAGTATTCTGTGCAAAGAGTCCATAAGATGATGGACGGTACTGCAGGATGTTGAGTCTGTGGAGTCAAGGCAAGCTCAAAGCAATGAAGAGGCAGAGGATGCCTCCTTGCAAGCGTGCATCCAGTTTTACAGGGAGCACTTGCAAGATGTTGTGTCACTGAGCGTTCAATGTGCTGCTTTAAGAAGCCAGTTAGCTGACATCACAGCCACAAAGCTGCAAGAACAAGCAGATGGCCAGCCTTTGTATGCAACATATGTGGATGATTTCATGCTAGCACATATCCACAGGCAGCATGCCCAATCTGACACAACAATGGACGACAGCTTTGTATCAGGCTTGAGCTTAGAGTGTGCCTGGCTAGCAGTGCTATTTTGCTCTAATATTTGATTCATTGTTGAAAAACCTGTAGCATGTGGAGCACTCACATGTTGTCCAAGGAGTCACCTCAAGTATCTTTCTGAGTACAAGCACACATTCACCTTAAGCTTATGTAGACATGTATAACACATCGACGTGTCTGTACGCGATGAATCCTGGAAAAGCCTGAAACAATGCATTGTGACAACCCTACACAATGCTGTTGGCTTCGCTGTTCACTGGAAGGTCATTGTGTACTGTAACGCTATGATAGCATGACAGATCTGTCCAGACAGACTGTGATGACTAATGCAAAATTTTAAAGGGAAAGTGCCCCTGTACATGGTAGGCTTGCAGGCTGCAAGTTAAAGCCAAAGGGATCCATATATGTTATATAAGGATGATTGATGTATTGCAGCAAGTAACACTTTTGAATCTGAAGCAGCAGCATAGCATTTGTCAGTACCCATCAGCATCTACTGCATGCAGCAGCAAATGCTGTGACAGCCATGAATGGCACTGATGCTCTAACATACAAAAGCTACTGGGACACATACCTGCATTGCGCCTGAGGACACTTTGCAAATGTGCGAGATCCCTGGAATCCACGACGCTTTGTTCGGCATTCTGCTGTCAAGCACATGACAAGCTCCTTACCCTTTGAGTGCATGTCATGCCATTGAGACACGTGTATTGTTGCTCAAACGCAACACCTGGTGGCCAGCAGAAAGGAGCACTGGTACAATCAGAATTTTGGAGACTTTCTGTTTGTGGAAAGGTGGAACAAATTGAAGTTGATGACAAAGCAGTTGATGCCGATGACCTGCTGATAAGCAGGGTACTAGAACCTTGTGAGCTGCAACAACTTATGCGTCTGTGCTTGCAAAGACTGTCTTGATGGATCGCTGCAGTTGAAAGTCTGCCATGATGGGCACTTTCCTGAGTCAAGTGGTGACTTTACGTCTCAGACCTGACATGTACAAGGTGGCCTTCGAGATCAACTGCAAGTTTCACCAGGATCCGATTGTGATACTAGCTTCGGCACAACAGACTGTGCATAACCGATCTCTCGGGACACATCGTCACAAGCTGGTACGTTGCCGGGCTGCGAGGAGAGAGTCGTGATCTTTCCGTTTTTGCTTGAACATCCCGCGCTGGAATGACAGCACGTGGCTAGCTAAGCTTGGCTGTAATCTCAGTCTGTAGCAAGTCTGTGCAAGGTGCTCGCCTCAAAAGTGCCAGATGTGTGCACGTCTAACAGATCAAAAAGCAGAGAGTGGCCTTGTCACCTGCGTTAGTCTCTGAGACACCTATCGTTATGTCTTGCCGATCCGAAAGAGTTTGGATCACGTGCGGCGTGAAGGTGCAATCTTGAGTCTCATCGCATATGTCGGTCAACAGATGTTCGCAAACAACCTTCGTGGCAAGCTTCGCGTGATTTATCCTTCTTTTTGCCGAAAAGCTGTCAGCAGCAGCAGTACAGGTTACGCACACACCGTTAGGTCAAGCATTTTTTATGACACCGAATCGAGAGTGTGTTTAATTGTGGACCAGCACAGCTGGTATCAGAGGTGACACCTAGCAGCTTCGAGTACAGGCTGGGCTTGGCTTCAAAAGCGACTGGGCAGACCAGGTGCCGCAGAATCCCTCAGGACACAATTTGACATGTGGCGCAGACAAATCAGTGACAGCTTCAGGCAGCCTGTGTGTGCGCATTGAGCCATGCACCAGGCGTCACAGGTCAAGCAATTTTGGGACAGCAGAACTGAGCAGCAACGAGTTGAGCTGCTCACATTGGATGTCGAATGTCTGCACAGGCAGGCAGCAAGACTGACAGGTGTTTAGTAAACACCTTGCCAAGAAGTTGTTTCTGCAAAGGGCACATGACAACACCAACATGCAAGATTGTCATGCTTCACTTGAATGCAACAGAACACAGCGTATGATTGTGCTCTGAAACCTTGCCTGAGCTTGCATATTTGGCCACATTTAGCTGTACTTAGCAGAAAGTCGGAATGGAACGTAGTGATCTATGCAGACCGTGACACCATATTCATCTACTTTCTACCTTACCATAGTTCTGCTCATTGCTGCAGACCAAAAGGGGGTGGCAAAAGTCTTGGCACAAGGACTCAGGCGCATGGCTAAGACAGGCACCTGGAAGCAGTGGCAATGGGATGCAAGCAGCAAGCCATACACAACTGCAGCGTCATTCAGGCAAGCAGCAACACAGATAATAACATTCAAGCATCTCCTGATGCCGTGTCAAAGCTTGATTTGTTGTGTTCGAGCTGAATTTTTGTCAGTTCAGCCAAAATGCTGAAGCCGTGTGGATGATTGAGCGTCGCCAGGATGTCAACATCACTAGACTCTCCAAAAAGATTGTGAATTTGGCGTCATCTCTCAACAAAGTGAACAGCTTGTGACTGATGCCCAATATATGAGTAGTCACACCACCGCCATGTTGGACTATCCAACTCATCAATCACTGCGTATCTTCTCATGAAGAGAGCTTTCTCGTGCAGGAGTTGGGTGGTGCAGCAGCGGGTGCCTGATGCTGTGCAGAGCCTGCTGCAACAAGCCCAAGAGAGCACAGCTTCCTCACAAGCCCTACACAAGCTGCACACCAACCTGTGAGTTGCCATGCATGAAAGCTGTTCAAAGACTGCATGACGTTTGACGTACACAGCTTGGATTTGATCCATGACACCTGTGATGTGTGAACAAACCTGTCTTCAGAGAGCTGACTTGCGCTGCATCCACATGATGCCTGTTGGCTAAGCCTGTGTTTATTTATTTATGATATGGTTCTTTATGTTGACTATTTATAATGACTATCGTAGTTGTCTGATGCATATGCATGGCAGCAATTGTTAACAAGATGCGCCCGAATGCTTGTCTGGGATGTTTGTCCTGTCTGTTCACACATCTGGTCATGCATATTGTTGCAGCACACCCATGATTCAAATCATGATCACAAGCCGGCAAGTGCATGATATTCTGCACACCTCACATGGCTTCACATATGTGCTTATGTTTACTTTGCGATCATTCACAAATTCTCACAAGCTGAATCTACAATTTACTGTGCAGGCTTTTGCTACAACAGAGGATAGCAGAGCACTACAAGAGTGAAGCATCTACACAACGTTCAAGATCTTGGCAGTACGCAAGGAGAACTGCTGTCATTGACATGATCTTTGCTGTTATGACAACTCAAGAGCATGGCTTCCTGTGAGTGACCTTTTCTCTGTGACAGATCTCTCTAAGAAGCCTCATGGTTTGCCCTTGTTCCCCGCCCTCTCACCTTCTTTTACACACATCATTGCTGTTCATGGCAGCCAATCTGTACAAGACACATGCTCTTGCAAGACACATGCTCTTGCATAAAACTGTCGCAGGAAAAATGTTTTCATTAGTTTGTTACGTTGTTATAGATACCAGCTGTACATTTTCATACTTACAACAAGCTGAATGCGCACATAGAACCTGAATTTGGTAATAAAGTAAACGAAGTTCTCCCTGGGCAGCCCACTATAATTCTTGGCTTCTACTTGATTTGACGCCAAAAGGTATAGTCTTTTTGTATCTTTTCTTTTCTACAGGAAGATCTGCTGTAGGGTCTGAACAGTCAAGGTCCATGCCCACAACCTGTGCCTGCCACTGCAGCCTACTGGAGATCCTTGTCAGCCTCTGCATCAATCATCAGCATTTGTGCTGTCATGCGACATGGACAGCAGCTCAGCCTCACACTTGCTCAATCTGTAGCCTGTCATGTAGCAAACCTACACGGTCAATGCTTTTTTGTAGAGCATGTGATGTCCGTGTTGTGGGTTTGGGAGTGTGACAAAATCTGTCGCACAGAGATTGGCTTGACGTGACTGAGTGGCGAGCGTGTCACTCAAAATCAGGCCGTCATTGATGCAGGCACCACGCATTTGGCTTTCCAGTCAAATGGGCAGTTTGGACCTTGATGTCACCAGGTGAACGCGATGAGGAGCCACCTGCTGAGAATGAGGACTTCGTGCTGAATTTGAGGAAATGGACAAACTACCTGCTCATGACCTGGACAGAGTCACTGCTTGGATGGAGAGCATGCTTGCCAGCTTGTGTCAGCTGGGCTATGTGAAGGTCAGCGCACCTCCATGTCTGTGCTTGGTGGCGTGTGTTATCTACCTGTGCTGTCTGCCTGTGCTGTCTACCCATGTTGTCTACCTGTGCTGTCGACCTGTGCTGTCTACCAATGCTGTCTACCAATGCTGTCTACCAATGCTGTCTACCTGTGCTGTCTACCAATGCTGTCTACCTGTGCTGTCTACCAATGCTGTCTACCTGTGCTGTCTACCTGTGCTGTCTCCAATGCTCTCTACTTGTGGTTTAAGAAAACCAACCTTATACCAATACACCTACTTGATGTGCTAAAAGTACCGTGGCATGTGTGGAGCACTGGATCCCGGGAGCCCCATGCACTGTCGTGCACATTCAATTCAGCCCCTAGAGCTGTCATGTGATGCTTTGATAGTAGATCACTGCTACGCCATTTCTTCTCCACTCTTTGTACTTTGCTACCTTTGTTGCAGCTTACTGGAATCGTCGCACAATCATCATACTGCCCTCAGCAAAAAAACCCCAACGGTGTTTGTTTGCTGCGTTAGAGACTAGAAAGAGAGCAAACCCAGGCTGAGCTGTTTAGCCTGTCACCTGACTGCACCAAGCTGAAGATCAATCCAGAGGCCTTGTTTCAGCGCCAGACTTTTCCTGCTAATGGACACTGCAACTCACCTGGTTCAGTAATGCCATCTTCAACATCAGCAGGGCCAGTTTTGGACTGGATTTATGGCTACAAAGCTCTTCCCACTCACAGCGCCCCCTTGCCTGGTAAGACTGTCGGTGCCCAAAAGTTGAATGCCATGGCAGCTGATTCTAAACTGCTGCTCCCTCTGGCTTGTTGAAAGGCTTGCTGCTCATACATGAAATGGTGAAGTCATTGTGTGTGTATGTGATGTCACCTGTGCACAGCAATGCTGGCAGTCTTGCTGGAGACTCTGATTCCCAGCAGAGCACATGCTGAGTGACTGTCACAGCATCTCAAGTGTCTTTCAGCGTTCCATGGAGTCAAAACCCCTCATCTTCATTTTCAAGATTCACACTGCACTCTTTGATGACGCTGCTGGACAAAGCATGTTTGTCACTTGAAAGTTGACAATACAAGCGCGCAGTGTGAACCTCCAAAACTGACTGAGACAAGGGTGTTATGCTCCTCATCTTCCTTCTCTTCTTCTTCTTCTGCTTCTTCTTCTGCAGGCATGCCAGCATCTCCAGTGGCCCAGTCATTCCATGCATTGACAACGTGCCTGAAGCGCATGGCACATAGACGGGCTGCACTGGGCGCTGTCAGCCTCATCCAGGATATGGTGCAAGACAATCTGCATGTGGCAGAATGTGAAAGCTCTCTGGGCAGGAGGTAATTATAATACTGACAATACTAATGACATCATGTATGTAAGGTATGTATAACATAATGAGACCAAACTGGATGGCATACACTTGAGCATTGGGATGCACACAACAGGCTGCTTTGGAGAGACAAGACTTGTCCTGCATGTACCAAGCTCATCATGAGTTGACAAGCGTTACATTGTTGTTGTCAGACTGTCATATCTGAGCAGTATTTGCATCTGCAATCTGGTTGCTTCCTCCTGTGTGGTGCACACATACGGTCTGCTCCTCACTCACTCACTCACTCACTCACTCACTCACTCACTCACTCACTCACTCATTCAGAGTCAACTCATCTTACCCATATTCCTCCATGGCCCTCACACGCTCCTGCCACACATCCTTCCATAGGTCTTCATGCACATGAGCATTCCAAACATCAAACCAGTGATGCAGCGCAGGCGGAGCAAATGCTGCACTGCTGCTCTTCTGGCTTTCCTAGTGCTTCGAGCCACGATCACCCTGCTGAATCTTTCTTGCGCAGGAAGCACTGGCAATGTCTCCGTCACGGGCAAAGGCACGCTATACTGTAGACTGGTCAACCTGACAGGTGTTCAAGCTAATTGTTCTTGCCAGGTACCTACTAGGTGTGCCTGAACCCTAGTCCTGTGCGCCAACATGCACTAACATGAGACACTAAATTGCACCCAACTGGTGGTGTGCAGAGCTCAAACTACAGAGTTGTTTGCTGTATGCAGATTTGTGTAGCGCTGCCAGTGGTGCCACCACATCTGCAACAGGTGCCACTGCATGCCCAACCACGACAGAAGACGATATCCAAAACTGCCCATCTGTACCCACAGCTGGCAACTGCCTTGTAGCAGGTAGGTACACAGCTGCATCATTCATTCATGCCCAGCTCTGCGCAGCGAGTAGCTCTGCTGGCTCGCAGAGCTCAGCCCTCAAGAGCAGAGCTAGCGAGCAAGCTCTGCCAGGTTTGCAGGGCTCAGCCCAGCACAGCCCTGCACGCACCAAGCCATTTCAGGGCTTTTCCGTCCCCCAGTCTCTAGTGTAACACTTGCTTAGCACCACCTGCACGTCGCTGGCTGCTACTTCATGCCAGAGCGCAACTTTTGTGTGTCATACTGACCATGATCATGTCATGTATTGCACCAAGCAGGCAGGTTGTGCAGTGACCCATGGTGGAAGGTTTGATGGAGATGTTCTGACCTGGCCCATGTAGACCATCTGCATCTTGCAGATGCTAAACAAGTGTTATTTTGTTCTTGTAGATGTCTGCGAAGGTGGACAGCTGTGCAATGCAGCTGGCACAGCAGTAGGCAAATGTGTGACACCAGTCACAACTGGGCTGCCTTGCAGTTCCAGTACACCAGGTAACGTTTTTGCATCACATGCTATGTGCAGATGTTGCTGAGGCGGAGAGTATGCCTGCTGAACACAAAGCCACCGGGTGCTCCTTGAGCTTGCAACTCAGTGAACAAACAAAGCAATGTCTTCTGTGGAGAAGGGAACTGATCTCAGCTCTATCCTGCCCTCAAGCACCACGTGCTTGATGCACACCTAAGCAATAGCCTGTGTTTCAGTTGCTTGGCGCAACTCCTCAGATGTGCCTGAAGTACTGCGGATTGCCTGCAGACGTGTGCGTCATAGACGGGGGCAACTCTGAGTATGTTTTGTGCCCCAGCACAAATTTTTGCCCCTACAGGGCTGCAGGCTCCTTTTGTCAACTTTCAGGTGAGCCATTATACACAAGTGTCATATGGACAGACATATCTCATGTGAGCTGTCTACCATGGCTGCCATACATCATGTGTTCTGTGTCATGACATGCATCATGTGTTCTGTGTAATGACATGCAAGCAGAGCTTGAATCAAGTTTCTGGCTTAGCCATCGAGATCCCTAACATGCTAGCTCCCATGCATATGTTAGGATGAGTCATGTTCACAGTGCAACTGTCCTGATTACAGTGCATTTGCCAAGATGATAATGCCAGGCTCTGCACACAATGCAGCAGCAGTGTTGTAGGTTGCATGCTTGGTCACAGTGAGTCATGGGTCAGCAACATCTGTTTGGGCCAAAGCAAATCGTAACCTCACGACAGTGATGTCATTGTGGCCCACATGCAAAGTGTTGAGCGGTATTCCATGCATGGTACAGCAGTCAAATTGCATCATGACATCACAATGCATGGTCACACAAAACTCATGCTTGTACAAAGCAGCTTGCTACAATGGATTCCTAACACAGATGTACGGCAGCTATTGACTGTACATTCACTGCAGGAACTAATTGCGTAGATACACCGCCATATGTTGATAGTGTCAATATTTGACAAACAGTGTTTGCTTGGTGCAGACGTGTGCAGTTCAGGCATTGCGGGTCAAGGGGTAGACTGTGCCAACAATCAGTGCCCAGTATTGCCAGCCGATGCAGTTTGCTATGCTGGAGGTACGTAACCAAACATGACCAGGCCCCAATGAGCATGACTACCTCCATATGCATGGTGCCTTTCCGTTATCAAAGCCTGTGTAATAGGAGTAAGCTGTGCAGAAACAACATGCATGCTCCTTGTGAGCCTAGACTGAGTTAGTTCAACTTTGACATGGCATAACCAATTGCTCATCGAGCAGGCATGCAATCTTTTCTTTGCAAGTGACCACTTATTGTCTTGCAGACTCCTGTGTTGGGTATACCAATCGCTCATCATGCAAGCCCACAATTCTTCTTTGCAAGTGACCCATGTTTGTCTTGCAGACTCTTGTGGTGGGTATGATGGGCAGGGGTGCAATGCAGTGGGGACTGCAGCTGGCACCTGCGTCAACACCACCTCTGCAGGACAGCCTTGTGAAGCGTCATATGGTACACACCTGCAGTGCAGGGCATTGTCATACATGGTGGAATATACGCATATAGCTGACTGCCTGTATACTGCGTGCATTCAGTACGTGCAGTATACAAGACATGTTATTATAGCTCTATGCCTTGTGCATGATGGAGCTTGAGCGCACCTGCAGTGCCTTATCATGCTATGCTTTGTCACTAGTGTGTGTGTGTGTGTGTGTGTGTGTGTGTGTGTGTGTGTGTGTGTGTGTGTGTGTGTGTGTGTGTGTGTGTGTGTGTGTGTGTGTGTGTGTGTGTGTGTGTGTGTGTGTGTGTGTGTGTGTGTGTGTGTGTGTGTGTGTGTGTGTGTGTGTGTGTGTGTGTGTGTGTGTGTGTGTGTGTGTGTGTGTGTGTGTGTGTGTGTGTGTGTGTGTGTGTGTGTGTGTGTGTTGTACTGCCAGAAGCCAGCAGCTCACGTCTGTGACTGCAAACCAGTCAGCTCTCTTTACTATTGCTCAAGGCGACTACATGCAGCTCTGACGCGAAATGGTCTGGGATCATGTGAGCATGTGTACCACCTCTCGGGACAAAGCATGGAAGCACACTGCACACAATTCATTTCAGTCGATGTGTTGCTGCATGGAGCCTAACTAGTCAAGCAGGGTCACACACCAGTGCAACAGTCAGCTGAGTCAAACTGTGCTATTGCAGATGTGTGCTCTCCACAGTTTGAAGTATGCAGCTCCGATATGTGCCCACTGGCAGATGCTGGTTCCTATTGCAATGATGACGGTGAGCACAAGACTCCTACAGACTAGTACTACCCACAAACTCACCAGGCGTGATGTTACTGAATGCGCCTCATCGCATTTGTGTCAGAATGTTTCTCAACATTGTTACAGCTTGCCCATGAAGCAATTCAAAGCTTGCTTGTTGCACATGTGGCAATAGATTGAGTTGTGATAGGCCTGTTGTACATGGCACACCACGATGGCTGCCGGCGTGAATTACATTGCTGCAGAGGCTGAGGTCCTACCCCATGAAGGGGGCATTGGCTCTTGTGACGCATGTGGCAATCCAGCTTGCCAAGAAGGCTCGTTTTCTGCTGCACAGCCGCATCTGGGCAACTCACAGATAGGCCCTATGTTGTCGGCACTAGCTGGTGTGCGTTTGTACATCATGTCGGTACTGTGTGAAGCTGCTCTCAACACAGCATTCCAGAAACACCACAAGTTGATCTTTGTGAGCCACGTCAGACTTGCTTGGCAGTGATCACTTCAGTTGCTGTGCAGACCTATGCAGCTCTGGAGAACCAGGCGGCGCACCTTGTCCTCCCTCTGAGTACACAGATGAATATGAGGACTACCAATACTGTCCGGCCTTGGAGACCGGCATTGCTTGCACTGCCACAGGTGTGTACAATATGCAAACATCTCTCACACCCTACATCTTGCCGTACCTTTGAATGTTTGCCTTGTTTAAGGGGGACAGTGTTTTACACGCTTGTCCCCCACATACAATGCCACTGCATATGTGGCGTAGTCGCATCTTTGTTTCTTTACCTTGTATCATTACACCTCATGTCTTTACATGCCCTGTCTTGCTACAAGCGTGTACATTACATAGTCCATCTCTCACGCCTTGTTCCTCACATACCACACAAGCTTTTGCATGTCTGTTCAGATGTCATATCACTCATAGCCACATGTTGCTGCGCAGCATCTTCTGTATGATGGTATGTGGGATTCTCCTAGGTTAAGCGCACTCAGCCTATACTGTATGATAAATTTAAAGCACGGAAGCAAATGCGCTGTGGGGAAGTTGTTGTTCTGCATGGCATCAGTAAACTTCCCATGCCCTGAGGAGGATGTGCATGTGATGCTGCTCAAGCATGCAAGGGCAAGTCATAGGGACAAGAAGCAGCATGCAAGGGCAGTGGTCGTGACAAAACACATCAAGACAAGTTTGCAAAGCACTAATGACAACCCTTGGACATGCTGTGATGGCGTGCAGATACATGTGTTTTCGGAGCGACCTGTGTGAGTGGCATCTGCACACCATTTGTCAAAGCTGGGCAGACTTTGCCAAGCACGCCTGAGTCACCGGTATGCGCTTTCATGCATGACTGCATTTGACACATCTTAGACCATACTGCTGTCCAAAAGAATGCCCTAGATGCAACCTCAGTTTGCTTGCTGCGGCTGTTCTTGGTATCTCACTTAGCTACAGGTCGTGGCATCAGCAACACAACACTTGCTGCATCATGCAACCTGGTGTGAGGTCACCTGTGGTGTGTCTGAAGTCGCTGCAAGCCACAGGACTTGCATGTCAAAAAGCTGCAGGCTGTCCTAAATGACAAACCCATACACCAGCCCATCACTATAAAGCTTTTGCTGTCCAAGTGAAGATGTTCTGTCTCCCCCGATTAAACCCCCCAAACCCACTCCACTGTGCAATCCCCCTTTCTCCCTGCCCTCCCCCTCGCACCTCTTGACATTTTCCTCCTCATACATCACTAGACTAGCATGCTGTGCAACCACTTTTTGGTGATGACGCATCCTGTCTTCAGTGACTAGTTTCAAGTGGCTGCTACAGGCATCTCCTACAGATGATGACCAGGCGTTCTCAACTGCAGCTACGGTGCCTGCTATCTTCTCTACAGCCACGCTCAGTGGTTTTACGTCAGTTGCTGCCTTTAACAAAACCCAGCAACAGCTGGTAAGACCCTGTTCAAGCATGCTGACATCCGTGTCATGACAAGATACGCTTTGTGACCGTCAAGTCATCTACTGCCTGCAGCTGGAACAGTGCTTTGGCATCTGTGGCAAGAATGTCAATCTGTTCTGTGGCACTATTGACAGCTGGCCAAATGAAGCACCCCTTGCATTGACTAGTGTTGCCTACAATCGCAGCACTTGCCAATGTAGGTGTGCTCATGCAATGGATGCTCGCACATCATACCAGTGATCACAGCATCTAACCTGACTTTGAGCTTGGCTTGACTCTGCAGTTTGTAGCAACAGTGGAAGGGACCATATTCACAGACCTGTTTGCTGTGGTGAGTGTCATCATCACATCCGTGGTCCCTGCTGGCTCAGTTCAAGTCAACAACACCATAGCCTTCACCAGTGCTGACTACACAGCTGCTGTCGCTGGCCAAGCTGCTGTCGCTGTTGTCCTGTCAACAGGAGCCACCTCTGTCTTCCCGGATACATCATTGGGCACTGTCACATTCAGTGCTGTGACGACAGGCAACGCAACCAACCCAAGTAAGTGTTGCAAAACCCAGCTCGCAAGAGCCAGTCAGTTTGGGATGGTACAGTCGTTGGGGCCAGCTAGCCCATTTGTCAGAGTTGCAGTCTTTTGTTAGAAGAAGAAATGGGCAAAAATTGCAGAGCTTGTTGACATTGTGTTGTCCATTTGCCACAGCTCTTCGTAGACACATTATTATTGTTACGCCGCCACTTGGACCAGGCCTGCCATCCTTTCATTTGACATGCATGCTTAACAGCAACATGGCTGAGTAGATCAAGGCTGGAGCGCATGGAAGTTTGTCCGCTAGACAGCTAAAAGGAACAGTGCAATGCTGTTATGAAGGACGTGACACAAAAGCCATCATGCTCAGTTTCATCCATCTATACCACTCAAAAAGTGGCACAGTAATGGTCGATAGTCGACGCTGGTTGGTACTGTGCGCAATAGCTGAACAAAAGCTGCAGCCAAGCATCAACAGAAGAAGACCACAAGTTGGTGTGATTGCTCACCTCCAACATTGCAACCCGCGCCTGGTCTTGCTAGTGGACATGGGCTTGCAATACAGAAGTCAGCTTGAACTAAGTGTTCGTCATCATCGAAGTGGTTGCACATGTCTGCATACCAAAAGTCACAATGTTTCGCTGTGGTTGTTATCTGGTCACAGTATGGCAGGAGACAGGTGCATGAGCTCCCTTGCTGATACAGGCAGACAACAAAGGCACATAAGCCTGCACACTCATACTGACCGTATGAGTCACAATGACGTGATCAAAGTGAGCGCTCACTGGCATGAGAAATGGTGCCAGCAAGGCTTAAAGGAGCCAGTAATATCCTTACCAGGTCCAACTGTGCATGCAGCACCAGCAGCCTTTGGAGTCACACAGACACCAGTCAAAATTGAATACCCTGCTGCCGCAGCTGCGTCACTGTTTTGTGCATTGCACTCCTGTCCAACGGGACATTCGCCTGCAGCAATACATGCAGACCAATCAATACAAAACAAACAAAAAGAAAAAGAAATAAAAAGATGACGCCTTTCGGCGTCAAATCATTGAGAAGCCAGGTATTATGCCGGGCTGCCCAGGGCAGACCAGTCAGTACTGTGCATGAGGCTTCAAGGGCTCTGCTGTGGGTCGCAACCTGATGCGAAGCAGGCCAGCTTTACCTGTGAAGTCTGAGCATGTTGAGTCCATTGGGAAGGGTGGGCAGACAAAAGGAAACTCCTCGCTCTCTGCGGGCTCTGGGTTTGCAGGACAGGGTGCAGATGCTGTTGCGCTTGTCGCACACATGTCTGCACAACACGCACAAAATCCACAACACAGTTGTCATCAGAAACAGTAGTCACAACATCATGCCTACCTGTGGCTAGCGACATACAGGTGATGCTGAAGGTGCGTGAAAAGATGCTACATGCAGGTACAACATGCAGATCTTGCATGCAGCCCGTGAACAACAGTCTGTGACTGACAGCCAATCTCACATCAGGGTGGTGCACCTATTTGTGCTTAGCCACATAGAAGCTGCACAGCAGAATCCATTCTGAGTCTTACCATTTCCTGAAGTGCATAACCGTCCAGCAGGGACATCTGGACAAATGCCAACACCAGTCGAAGTGGCAGCTGGGCACATGATACCAGAATCACCTTGGAAGTTATCAGGGAAGTAGCTGCATATGTCTGCAAACAGCACATGACTGATTGAGCCAATGGGTATCACATCATGTGTTTGTTTTCTCGAAGCACAAAATAAGTGTTTGAGACAATTGATCGCAACAGCCAGACGAAGCGTCCCAAGGTCAGTTGCACACGTTGCGAGGAGGCATCGAATGTTTCAAAGAAGCACAAGAACGTATCCAAGTGGGCACTGACCGTTGCGGTTGCAAGCAGCCCCAGCTGATCTGACTGCAAAGCCTTGCCCTGCAAACGCACGGTCAACTTCGATCCGGCAGCATGAGCAGAGCATGGTTCCCTACCTGAATAACTGAGTCTGCTATACCTGCAGCGTGATTTGGCAGACACTGATACACCTGCATAGAGCATACAGCCATGGCAAAAACGAGGTTATGGGCGGGCCAGGGTCAACTTTGTCAACAGATCACTGAACGTCTTCGACAGGAAAGCCTTGCGACATGTCGGAGCCTCACCACGATGACCAGCAATGACGCCCAGTGCGACGATTTCATCGTACGAGACTATCAGCCTGTGACTTGTGCACTGTCTCGTGTCAGCTGAACAGAATTCCTTGTTGACCGCGGGTGCACCAAAGACGTGGGCGGCTTGAGTCTACGGCTCAGTGAAGCACATCTGCAGCGCTTTCAATATCACCGTCAAGCAAGACTTTCGCAGCAAGAAATGACCGCTTCGGATTTGAAAGGGCTGTAAAGGTTTGCCCGCCCATTTGCCGACCGTAATACACCGTAAGTCAGTGAATACATGCAAGAATGTATACTTTATAAAGCTTCGGCCTCTTGTGAGACAACTTGAAATGATAGCAATACCATAGCTTCATGTAGGATAGAGCTTGACCTACCTACATACACATGTGTATATACAGAGATGCTTGACTATCTATATGGGTGGATCTGAAGTATCATGTACATGACTCATCCAAGGTAGTCTAGATAATCTTCTGGCACTAGAGTACTGCCTGAACAACAAAGCCAATCTGGTGTGCAAGAAGAGGCCAACATGCATATGACCCAAGTCTTCATCATCGGCAGCTGCTTGGCTGAGATGATGTTTGAGTGCTTTTCTGACATCTGCATGATGCCAAGCAGATTCCCTTGCACCCAAATGAACGCTTATCAGATGCTGCAGCTGATCTTCACATTCTTCATTGCACCAGCCTTGCAACGCCATCTCAAACCTGCATGATCCAGCCCAAGGTGCATCAAAGCATGTGTGCATGTCACCGTCATGGCCATATTCACATGTGAGCTAAAGAGCTCAACATAACTGAACAGGCAAGAGTGTCAGCTGCTCGTGTTGCTGCATGAACTGCAATGACAGGGCTGGTTATGAAAGCAGAAAAAACATGCCGGATACAACATGATTAGCTGTCCAGCATCAGCTGCAATGCTAGGGGCTGATTAACACTCTAAAGAGCATGCCGATCACCAAGTAGACAGCCAGCTGTGCAGCATAAGCTGCAACAAGAGGGCTGGTCGTTATTTTTACACAGCATGCCCAGCACCCATCAGACATGCAGCTGTGCAACAGGGCAGGGGAGGGGAGGGCAGGGGGAAGGAGGGGATGGGAGGGGCAGGGAGTCACCTGTCCATGACCCCTGCTGCATGGGTGCCCATGTCATGGCCATCAGGGGTGAGCCGCCAGCCAGGGTCAAATAGGTTGATGGTGGGTCTGAAGTAGCCGTACCCCGGATCTGTTGCCATGATCCCAAACTCATCCCAAAAGATGTGCGCAATGGCCATATCTGCCACATGAAGAGCAAAGTTTTCAGCTAAAACAAAGCAGAGAAGTGAATTTACAAAACAACAATGCTTGGCTGGCTGGGTTGGCTGTTGTAGGGTATGAGACAGTTGGAAAGCAGCGCAAAGCTTGTAAGGAGGTACAGCACAAAGTGTCATGCCAGCAGTGCAAATGCAAGTTGGCAAAACAGAACAGCTGCATTCTGGCTGCACCAATAATCCATCACAGCACACGCATGACCACCAGCTCATACAGTATACTGTGCATGATCCCAGTAAGGGATGGACCTACTTTCATGCCTGACATGCTGCAGTGAGAATCGCTGGACAACATGTTCAGCATTCAATGCATGTATAGACAGACAGACAGTGGCTTTGAAGCTTGCCCTGCTGACGTCATACACCCAGGCATTGCACGTGTCAAGACACACAAGCGCCAACATGCTTCCCATGTTCTCCCATGCAAGACTCAATGAGCAATAGCCATACAGTGGTATCTATTCAGTGTTGAAACTGGGGGGGTAAAACACTTTTTCGGTATTTTTCCAAACAAATGCATCAAAAACAAAAAGCAAAACGAGTATTGAAAAGTCGAAGCGGGCAAGATGAGATCAAACAGAGAAGGTTTAGGGTTTAGGGTTGGAAGGGCTGACCTCCTGCGCCCTGGTGGGCCCATCCCATACTTCGCACAGCCAGCTCAATGTCCTCATAGCTGCGCATGCGCATCAGCCCCTGACTGAAGATCATTCCAGCCCCTGCACCAGTGGACTCTTGTTGACCTAATGCTCGCACATGACTGATCTTGCAGTTGTGCTGATCTTCCAGTGTACAGACTAATGTTGGGCTGATACTGAGCCTCTGTCTTTTGTTCATAACTGACCTGGTGACTGGAAAATCAGACTGTTTCAGGCCTGGAATGGAGTATTTCATTCTGAGACAGCTGGTGGCAAAATGTGAGCCAAAGAAGGCTGAAGAAACTTGGACTTGTAGATAAACCAGGGCATGGGCTGAGACGCCAAATGCTATTTTGAATGTTGCTGCAGTCACTTGATGTATAGCACACACATATTTGCACAGCAATCAGTGTAGCGGACATGCATCTTACTATCTGGTAGATGCATGACTAGGAGCCCAATGGCCACCAAAGCATTCAGCCACTAAATGGACAATGATTGACATGATTTCCATGCAAACGCATGGCACAAACCACCTACATCTTCAGAAAACGGGTGAATATGTTAAATGTATGCAACTCCTGAGGGGACCATGAACTCCTGAAGACGCCCCAGGTTCTACCCATGACAACCGAAGAGAATCTTGTCAAGCTTTGGCTAGCATAAGATTGTTCAGGAAGTGCAGTGCAACTTGAACAATAGGGAGGGAAAGGTTGCCTTACCACCATGGGGCCAAAACCAATGGAAGCGTGCCGGATTGCAGTTGCCATCAGCAAATAGACCCAGATTGTCAGACTTACACACATCCTCAGGTTTGCAGGGACACGCCTGCATGTAACCAAGCAGCCGTAAGCAAGCAACAGAAAAGAAATGAAAAGAAAAGACTGCACCTTTTGGCATCAATTGAATGAGAAGCCAGGTATCATACGGGGCTGCCCAGGCAGGCAAGCAGCAGGTCTGTGTCAGGACGCCACGCCATGCGACTGAACTGGCATGATCCTTCTTTTTCTGCCACACTGCAACGTATGCATACATGCCAGCCTGTGACACAAACTGTTTCCAAGCAGTATTCAGTGCTTTGGCAAATGATGCCTGTACTTGGGGCTCTAAGCAATGATGTAGTGAGGGTCCATCTCTTGAAGATTATAGATGTTAACTGTTACAACAGCCACTTTAAACCTTGGAGATGCTGGACAAAATCTGAGAAAACACACTTGCTCAACACTGGTGCACAACACCAGCACAGCAAGTATGGGATTAGCTCTTGCCCTAGGAGCTCAGAAGCGCACGAGAATGTTGTTTGAACACACATGCTCATGTGCTGTTCACCATGCCAGCACATGAAGTATGGTTTGGGATCTTACCCTAGGAGCTCTGAAGCCGACATAGGTTTTATTGGAGGGGGGACCCTCTGCAGGGTCTGTGTAGTTGCAGGGCAAGCAGCGGGGGGCTATCCTGTTTGGATGCTGATATTGGCTCATGTCAAAATCTACATTCAAGCCCACACACAAGTAAGCTTTTATCAAAATCTGCAGAGCTTCACTGTGCATCAGGGCTGCCAGGTAACAAATGGGGAGCAAGTCATGGCATCAAGTGTGATAGCTGGCCTTGACAAGCTCACTCACATCAAGTTGACACAAAGTTGATACAGGGGAGCTAATCAGGAAGTTCTGTACCTGACTCTAGGGAAGGATACATTCTGGACAGATGACAAAGGAGTGAAAGGAGTTACAGGTCCAAATGGCAAAATGCATTGCATGCTGATGTCTGGCCACACTGTCCTGTCTGATATCTAAACGTGTCACTTAGCATTGCGTGAGCCAGTATAGGAACTGGTGCTTATGTAATGCATGTGCAAGAATGTGTGGCATGCGATGGTCCACAACCTCCAGTGGGAAAGAGACTCTATATCAGACAACTTTCTAGAAACAGCATATAGACACAAAAGCAGCAACAGGTGTGGCATACCTTTGAGGTCAGTTGGAAACCAGATGTGGTCCGACAGAATGTAAGGCATGGTGTGATCCAGGGTTTCCAGCATTCTTAGGGCATTGTCCACATAAAACACTGTGTCGTCATCCCCAAATAGAATCCACTTGTAGCTATCTATGCCTGCTGTGTTGTTGGCAATGAAAGGCGCCATGCATGCCCTGAACATAGAACAAACAACCAAGGTGAGCAGTGTATACAGATGCAAGTGATTACCTGTACATATATTAGGCACAGAGTTGAGGCCTGTCAGGCGGTAGACATCTGATGACAGCTTCATTGACAGGTGCAGAGCATCATTGGCACATGCCAGCACAGAATGACAACAACGCAGCATGCATTGCACAAGTCAAGTTTTTGGCATGCCGCATGCATGGTTGATGAGTTGCTGCTGCACCTGCCCAAGCTAGCTAGCACTACCTAAATGAGAAATGGTCACAAGGACGTGGCGTTGATGTCATACCTCATGTCTCCCATCTTGAAGCTTCTGTCAGTCAGGTCAGGATAATCTGCAAATTGCTCTAGATGTGATTTGGTGCCTTGCTGAAACGCTGTTGATGTGTTTGTGAGGTCGTACCCAGTCTCCATGACAATGACTGTAGGCACGCCTTCTCGCCATGCTCGAGTGGCTTCAGGCAGTAGCATTCTGCAGTTGCCATGACAGTCCAAATTGAGGGACATGCATGCAGCTTCTGCTGATGTCATCACAATGTGCCTGTATGCAGCTAAAAGCAAAGACAAACGCCCAGGCTGAGCAGAGGGCAGGTAGGTTTGAGGTGTGCTCACCGCTGAGTGGTTCCAGTCATTGCCACGAGAAGATCGCTTCGGGTCAGCCCAGCTTTGTGCTGTTCAGAACAACCAGGTCGTGAGACAAGGTATAGCAGAGGCACTATGAAACAGGTCAACACGGCTGTCAGAACGGCTGCCGCTTTGTATCGAAAAGACTTTCTCCGGGAAAACTTTCTGCTTTGGTCCAAGAACATGGCACGCCACCGCAGCCTTGACGGACTGCGTGTGTACGACTGTGTAGTAGACAGCGTTTTGTCTCCGGCACCTCTGTGCCGCCTCTCAAAGCCAGAAGGTAGTGCTCGCAATAAGGCTTCAACAGCAAGATGCAGAAGTTATCGACAATGAGATAATGTAGACTTCACGCAGCAGCTAAGCCAGCATGCATATGACGGGCCAGATCTAGAGCAGAAACTGACTGTTGCACAATTCTGGCAAGAGCAGACAGAATGATAAGCCTATGATGGTAACAGCAAGTAGTGCTGCCAAATAAGCGGCCCAAACGCTCATCAGATCCGTCGATGGTCAAAGTCAGCATGCCGTAACGCTTGAAAACTGCCGTAACGCAGCAGTGACCATGCTATTTGCACGCAGAGCCCATTGCACGCTTTTTCTTAGGCCCTCTCCACACCTGAACGGAGGCAGTTTCAATGAAGGGATTCATGCGTCCATCACCGGCAAACGGAAGTCAGGAACGAAGGCTCAAGTCACACTTGCACCTCCGTTGAGGCAAATCTTGCCGATGAGTTGCCTTACTCACAACGCCTCAGCGCGATTCGCTTCAATTCAGAGCCTTCGTTATGTTGATACGTACCTTGGGTGAGGGTTGAAAATGGATGCTCAAATCGGAGGCAGATTTGAATGCCGCTAATCCGAGCCTATTCACAGAGCTTTCGTTCACCCAGTATGGAAAGGGCCTTAGTGCTATGACTCCGGTGACCCATTCCCGAAACTGCACTTGTCAGGAAAGCTGGGTGATTTGAAAGCTTTGCCTGTTAAGCAGTGATGTAGTACACCCGACTGCAAGCAGTAGTTCACACAACTTGATCAGTCATTAGTACTGCTAAGTGGTGCTTTTCACGTGCCAAAGTTGACCTGCTATACATGCTTAGCAACCTGTATTTGAAGCTGGAAATTGAGCGAGAGCAGACTGTGCTGTGTACCCTGTCACACATCGTCACAAAGCTAGTAGCTTGTGCCAAGGCTTGGTATCAGCTTTAACCTATTCCGGTTTCAGGAACCTGCCACAGTGATTGACCAGTACAGCCCACTTAATTCAGCGCTGCCATCTTCAGCACATTTTCCATCAGGCTCCAGATATCCAAATCGCTCATCTTCAGCATCAGCAGCCATGTTGCCCACTGTTGAGTTTATGACTACATCGCTGTTACCACTCTGACGTTTGCAAAATTGGCTGGTGACTTGGCTGGTGACTTGCGATAGTTATAAGATGGAATGTGCTCAGATCTTGACGTTGAGTCCAACTGGCTGGTTAAATCAGTAGTTACAGTGCATCCTGTAACAGAATCTGATCACAAAGGACAATTACAAGCCAGTGCTTGTGCAATGCGTACATTCTCATTTGTATCATGCTGAGTGCCACTGGCCAAATCAGAGTATTGACTGTCGTGGTCTGCTGTGCATCCGCAGCATGTACCTGTTCTGGACTCGACAAAGCTCACCTTGACATTCAAAGTATGCATGTTCATCATGCACACTATACTCTTGGAAGCATTACTGTGTACTTCTACATGACAAGGATGTTGCATGTAGGCATGGCGGCATCTCTTGTGGCCCATCCACTTGAGAAGGACTTTTGAACGGCTGCAAGCATGAGTTCCTGCTTGCCGGGCATGTCACAGAAACATGCTGCAATATGCATGGCAGACACCAATGCAGGATAGACTGAGCACTGGTCAGTACAGTCATCAATGCTCCTCTGGCTTGACTTATCATAATGCATCTAGGTCACAGCATCCCTGCTGAATCTTGTGTGGCTGTACGACCATAATTTAGAAAGGTCTAAGATATGATGCACCTTTGACAGTATGATGCATGTAGCCTAAACGCCAAAAGGCCTGGTCATGATGCTGTGTGTGAAGCCCTTGCATGTAGCAAGGCACAGTGACCCTTGAATCGTCAGAAGACCTTGAACGACCCGTCAGTTGACCTTGGTATCATAACGCGTCTGTACTCAGATTTGAAGGTGGTTGCCGGATCGTCTGCTACAGCAGCCTCTACAAAGTTTGCAAAATCCATTAAAACCTTGTCATCAGGATAATACTTCCTCAAGTTGAACACTGTTTCAGAAGGTTTGCTCGCGAACCAGGACG
>JAABUK010002627.1_pt1 | contig 31972 bp, 21 predicted proteins | sample 5559141 | NCBI WGS metagenome assembly JAABUK01 (sample SAMN10711869, study PRJNA513367) | rock metagenome | isolation source: Antarctica rocks | place: Antarctica: Victoria Land, Pudding Butte nord | collected 2016-01-03 | reverse complement strand
AGGCATCGTTCGGCACCCGAGTCCCGTACAGCGACTTTATGAATGATCGTGGAAGAGTGGTTGGCGGCACGCAGATCGAAGCGAGCAAGACGGCTTTGGCTGAAGACTTTGTGCAGAGACCGGCCTTTGTGACTAAATATCCGACATCGCAGAGCCCGGAAGCGTTCGTGGATGCGTTGATCGATACGATCCGTACTTCGTCGAATGTGGACTTGACGAGTAAGCGCAGTGAGATACTTGCAGCGTATAACAATGGCGGCGGGACGCAAGCGCAAAGCAGAGCGCGGGCATTGCGCAAGGCGATAGATTATGCGGAGTACACGTCGGCGGAGTTCAATCGAGCGTTCGTGCTGGCGGAGTACTTCGGATACTTGAGGCGCGAGCCGGATGAGGAAGGATACAACTTCTGGTTGAACGTGCTGAATAACAGAGTGCCGAACAACTATCGTTCGATGGTGTGCGCGTTCAGCAACAGTGCGGAATATCAGGACAGATTCAGTTCCATCAGAACGAAGACGGACTCGATTTGCAGCGATGCCGGTAAGTAATCCTTAACCCGATGCGTAACCTTTGCGGCGTGCAGGCTTTATAAAGCCTGCACGCCGTAAACGAACTCCAACACGATTAACATTTCCATAGACCGCCGCCTGTTCGGGTTAAGAGCATGGGGCGGTCTATTTTTGTGCGATGTAAAGCAAATAAATAATCACTTGTCGGTGAGTTTGTTTTAGGCGCGGCCTACGGATAATAGTCACGATGATTATCGTTCGGCGGCATCTGGGTGCGAGCTAAATCTGTGTGCTGGAATCATTAACGCCGTGTCGCCTCAAGCATTGGTTGACATCCGCGCAGAGTGCAACATATAGTATGTGTTGCCTACTTTAGGCTCTAGGGACTGCGCTTTTTGGTTTTCGCCGCTCCCTTTTGTCGCTGCACTTTTCGGGTTTTCAAAGACACGCATGTTCAGACTTCAACGCTTAGAAATCACGGGCTTCAAATCCTTCGCAGACCACACGGAACTCGTCTTTACGGGCGACGGCATTACGGCGGTTGTCGGCCCCAACGGGTGCGGCAAATCCAACGTCGCAGACGCCATTAGCTGGGTCTTGGGCGAACAGCGCGCGAAGCAATTGCGCGGCGCGGAAATGAAGGACGTAATCTTTCAAGGCTCGCGCAATCGTCAACCGGGCGGCATGGCGGAAGTCGTGCTTCACATGGTGCGCGTTGAAGCGCCTGAACTAGAACACGATCAGGATATAGACGACATAGATTCCACGCTCGAAGAAATAGACGAGCACGCCGTTCAACTCGAAGCTGAAGACTCCTCGCCAGCAAACGCCGCCGGAATCGTCGCCGCCGCAGAAGAATCCAACGGGCAATCCAATAACGGGCAATCCGGCAATGATGCGGCAATCGCCGACACCATTGAAGTAGAATCGCAAACTGCTGACTCCGCAACTGCCGATGCCAATGCTGACGGCGGCGCGGCTGTTGTTTCTTCCGGCGACGATGGGGCGACGAAAAAGAATCAAGGCAAGCGGCACTGGCGTCCGAGCCGTCTGGCGCTCGAATTTGCGCCGGGCGAATCCGTTGCCGTCACGCGCCGCCTTTATCGTTCCGGCGAAAGCGAATATCTGCTGAACGGCCGCGCTTGCCGACTTCGTGACATACAGGATTTGTTTTCCGGCACGGGACTCTCCGGCGCGCACTACGCGATTATCGAGCAAGGGCGCATCGGGCAGATTCTGTCCGCGAAGCCGATGGATCGCCGCACGCTCATCGAAGAAGCGGCGGGCATCACAAAGTTTCGCGTGCGCCAACGCGCCGCCGAAGCACGCCTCGAATCCGCGCGCGCTAATCTCTCGCGCGTCAACGACATCGTTTCCGAAATCGAAAGACAGGCGGGCAGCCTGCGTCGTCAGGCCGCCAAAGCGCGCCGCTATCGGCAGCTACGCGAAGAACTGCGCGAGTTACTGCGCCGCGTCTACGTTGCCGAAGAACGCTCGCTTTCCGCGCTGATCGAAGAAACGCGCACGCGGCTGCAGGAAACAGGCGACGAAGAGCGGCGCATTAATGAAGATTTAGCGACGGGTGAAGAAGCCGCGCGCCATGCGACGCAGTCCGCGCGCGATGTCGAAGAAGAATTGACGGAACGGCGCGCCGCCGCGCACGATGCAGCCTTGCAGCGTGATCGCCGCCAGCGCGAATACGCGTATCAACAGGAACAGATTGCCGCGCTGGAGAGACGCCGCGCCGACGTTGAAAACGAAATCAAAGCAATACAGTCGCGGCTCGAAAGCGTTGAGGCCGACACGGAACGTCTGCGCGAACACGAAGGAACCGAACGCGCCGCATCCGAAGCGAGCGCCATTGCCTTGCGCGAAGCCGAAGCTGCTTACAACGAACAACTCGCGCGGGTTGCGTCGGCTGAAACGGAAATCGAAACAGCGCGCGCGGGACTTCTGACGCACACCGCAATGACCGAGCGCTTGATGGAAATAGGTCGTCAGCTCGACGCGACGCTCGAACGCCTCGCGCAGCAGGCGGAAACCTACGCGCGCGAAGGCGAACGCGCCGCCGCCGCACACAGCGAGCGCGCCGCCGAAGCCGAAACATTAAACGCCGAAATCGACACGTCGCGCCAACGTCTTGCGGCGATGATGTCCGAGCGCGAATCAGCCATCGCCGAAGTCATGCAGGCACGGGAAGCCGCGCGCGCGCACGAGGCGGAGCACACGCGCGTTCGTGATGAAGCGGCGCGCACGCGTCACCGTCTCGATACTTTAACGGAACTCGACGCGCAGCACTCGCATTACTCTCTTGCAGTGCAGCGACTCTTCGCCGAAGACAGCGGCGCGCCCGCAGAGTTTCATTCCGTCGCCACGCTCGCCGACGTATTGCATGTCGAACCGCAGTGGGAACGCGCCGTCGAAGGCATTTTCGGAAACTTTTTGCAGACGGTGATTGTGCCGACGCCCGCCGACGCCCTTCGCGCCGCCGAATGGCTGCGCGCAAACGATTCCGGGCGCGCCAGTTTTCTCGTCGCAGGCTTGCACGGCGGAAGCGGCGAGACGGACGATGCGTTATCCTCATCATCCTTGAACAGCAACAGCGCAAGAAGTAGAAGTGGTAGTGCTGCGACGGCCTTTGCAGATACGGGCGATAATCTGGAAGACGTGCGCGTGCGCGACATCTTAAACGCGCCGCGCGAACTTCTCACGGTGATGAACCGCACGCTCGCCGAAAAAATGGAAGCGCGCTTGAGCACTGACCTCGATCATGCGATGGCAATGTCGCTTGCGACGAATGAAATGTACGTCACGCTCGAAGGCGATTGGGTGCAGCACGGTCAACTCGTCAATGCGGGCGATGCGCGCGCGCTCGAAGAAGGCGCGGGGCTACTTGCCTTCAAACGCGAATTGCGCGAATTGGAAACGAGCGTCGTCGAACTCGAAAACGAATCGGCAATCACGGAAAAAGCTGCCGCCGAAGCGCGCGCGCGCACAAGCGAACTAGAGGATGTCGTCGTCTCGCTCAACGAAGTCATAGGGCGCGAAGAACGCGACGCGATGGCGCGTGAACTAAACGCCGCGCAGCTTGCGCAGGAAATCGAACGCGCCGCGCGCCACGTTCGCATCGTGGGCGAAGACGCCGCGCGCCTTGCCGAAGAGCAGCGTGAAGTCGAAGACAAGCGCCGCACGGCTTTGACTGAGGCGCAAACGGCGGAAGCCGCGCGCGTCGCTTCCGCAGAAGCCGTGACGAACGCGACAACTCACTTGGCGAACAGGCGTCGTGAAGCCGAAATCGAAAACGAAAGGCTCGGCGAACAACGCGCCGCCGCCGCTGCCGCTGCCGAACGCCGCCGCGCCGCTTCCGCCGAATTGAAACGCCTAGAAGCAGAGCAGTTTGATCTGAATGCGCGCATGGAGCGCCACGCTACGGAAGTCGCCTCGATTGCCGCGCGCCTCGAAGAATTGCGAAATTCGATGGGCGAAATCGAGGGAAGCGCCGAGACAGAAGAAGAGATTGCGCAGGAAGCGGAAGAGGTTGCAAACATCGCCGCGCAATTAATGGAAGCGCGTGAGAGAGCCGATGCGCTCGCGCTTGAATTGGCGGAATTGAATCGCCGCGCAGCCGCAACGCGCGACGCACGCGCGAGCTTGGAAGTGCAGCGCGCCGAAAGTACCGCGCGCCTCGCCTACGTGCGCGAGGCTTGCATGTCGGAATTAAATCAATCGCTCGAAGAACTCGCCCGCGCAGAAGAAGGTACTGATGTTGTTGTCGCTGACGCTGCGACGGCAACAAAAGAAACTTTCTTCGATCTCGAAGCATCGCGCGCGCAGGTGGAAGAAATGCGGGCGCGTGTCGAAGGCTTCGGCGCGGTCAACATGATGGCGCTCGAAGAACTCGCGGAAGCAGAAGAGCGCTTGCAGTTTCTGACAACGCAGCGGCAGGATATTACGGATGCCGTCGCGTCAACCGAAGAAGCTTTGCGCGAAATCAAACGCCGTTCGCGCGAGCGTTTCCGTCAAGCCTTTGAAGCGATCAACACTAATTTCGGCGAACTGTTTCAGGAGCTTTTCGGCGGCGGGCGCGGCGAAATGAATATGATAGACGCCGAAGATGTTTTAGAATCAGGCATCGACTTAATCGCGCAGCCGCCCGGCAAGCGTTTGCAAAGTGTGCTGCTTTTATCAGGCGGCGAAAAGGCGATGGCGGCGCTCGCCCTTGTGCTCGCAATTTTCCGTTTTCGCCCGTCGCCCTTTTGTTTGCTCGATGAAGTAGATGCGCCTTTGGATGAAGCCAACGTCGGGCGCTTCACAAGCAAAATCGCGGAGATGGCGGCGCGCACGCAGTTTATCGTTATCACGCATAACAAGCGCACGATGGAAATGGCGCGCGCGCTGTACGGCGTGACGATGCAGGAAGTCGGCGTCTCGAAACTCGTCTCGGTAAAATTTGAATGATTAAAATCTTTAACATATTTTCGCGTCTCTTCTTAACCGCGCTGCTAATTTCGGGCGCGGTATTTCATGTTGCGGCGCAGAATAAAACATTCGCCAAAGACAGCACATGCGAGCCGCCGACGCTGTCTTTGAAAAAGGCGAACACGAAGGACGCGGCAAGCGCCACCGCATACGTTTACGAATTCACGCAACCGAATTTTTACATCAGCCACATCAAGATCGAACACGATGCCGCAGGGCGCGGCAAACTTCTTTTCAATCGCAAGGGAGTCGAGGAACCTCTCATCGAAAATTTACAGCTATCGGAAACCGCGCGCGCACGCATCATCGGGCTATGGGACGCGCTCGGCTTTCTCGATTCCGGCACGAGCTATCAATCGGAAAAAGAGTTTCCGCATTTAGGCACGATGCGTCTTTGTATGAAGCAGGGCGAACGCGCGCGCGCGGCGGAATTTAATTGGACGAATGACCGCAATGCCTTCGCGCTCGTCAATGAATATCGCCGCGCCGCAGATCAAACGATGTTCGTCTTCGATATTAATCTCGCGCGCGAACACGAACCGCTCGACGCGCCGAAACTACTCGATCAACTCGATTCGCTCTATAGCAGAAACGGCCTTTCCGATCCGCAGCAGCTCGTCACCCTTCTGCGCGACCTCAACACGGACGAACGCATCCCGCTCATCGCGCGCAACCACGCCGCACGCATCATAAAAAAAATCGAAAAGAAGAGCGCGAAGTCTTAAAACTACCAGTGCTGTGTCAGATTAGTTTTTTGAATTGCCGCTAGCTTCAGCTAGTGGATCAGTTAAGCTTACAGATTGATCGGCTTTAGCCGAACCTTTCGGCTAAAGCCGATCAATCTGTGCTACTTCCAGCCACTAACTTTAGTTAGTGGCAACTGATTAAATCCAATACCCTTTCTTCGATAAGCTTGCAGAATTCCACCGCACGGTTCTCCGCCCAATATTGATCTTCGTGTTGCCCGCCGTTTGAAAGGAACCCGACGTGGCCTCCGCGCGGCGGCGCAAGCAAAATCACATACGGATTGCTTGCGATAGACGGATCGCGGAACGAGCGGAAGGGAATAAACGGATCGTCCTCGGCGTGTATGATGAGCGTCGGCGTTTTGATAAAGCGTATGAGCGGCAGCGCGCTCGCACGCGCGTAATAATCGGCAGCGCCCGAATAGCCGCCGTCCGGCGCCGTATAGCGTTCGTCGAATGAGCGTAGCGTGCGAAGGGCGCGAATATTATGCGTGTCGTAAAGCTGCGGGTAAAGCTTTTGTTTACGGCGCAGGCGGCGGCGCAAACTGCGCATAAATCTGTACTGGTAAATTCTATTCGCGCCTACTTCAATCGCATCGGCGCACGCGCTTAAATCAATCGAGGGCGAGACGGCGCAGACGCCTCGAATCTCCGGCGGCATCTTATCGGCCTGCTCGCCCGCAAATTTCAACACGATATTTCCGCTTAAGGAAAACCCTGCGAGAAAAATGCTTGTCAGGTGATCGCGTTCGATTAGCTCACGCGCGACTGACGCGATGTCCGCGCTCAAGCCGCTGTTGTAAAGCGTTTCGGTGAGATGTTCCGTGTTGCCGCAATTACGCAGATTGAGGCGCACGACATTGAACCCGGCGGCATAAGCTTTCGCCGCAGTGCCGATCATATAGTGCGAATCGCTCGATCCTTCAAGCCCGTGGGAGAGCAGCATTGTCGGATGATTTGTGCGCGGATTTTGCCAGCGGCAGCGCGCGAGCAGGCGCACTCCTTCAGCGACATCGAAGAAACGCGTTTCGTCTCGTTGCAGCGCGCGCGTATCGAAACGGCGCGGGCGCAAGTGAGAGACGATGGTCTGCGCGTGGCCGCTCGCAAACAGCGAATGCGGCTTGAAAGGCTTTTGGTCAAGCACGCGCTTAACGTGCTCGAGTAAGTTTGTCGTGCGCGCTTCTTTCGTCAAGATGTTCTGCAAGCCCACCTTGTTCAATGATTGCCGGGAACTCTGCTTTCACGCATGTTTCCGCTCTTACGAATGCCCCGGCGCAATCTTTTTCGATTCATCGGATTCAAACAAAACGTGTTGGCTCCGCCGGTTGCGGATCGCCTGCGGGCATCGGCGTGCTGCCCGGCTCGCGCACGGGCGAAACGGGATCGTTGCCGGGCGGAAGCGGCGCGGGTTGCGGCTGCGCCGGATCGGGTTGCGCGGGATCATGCGGGTGCGGCGGCGGCATGAGTGGTTCTTCCGCAGGCACGCCCGGATCGGCGGGCTGCGGCGGGTCTGTGTTCGGATTGCGGCTCATTTTATAATCTCCTAAGTTGTGAACTTGAAAAAGAAAACGCTCGCAGAGTTGTGCCGGACAAAACGTTGGAAACGCGTAAGACGTGCGCTTGCTTCAGCGTGTTGTTGCGCTTTGCGTGGCGCGCTGCATGTCTGCGATGACAAAGCGAATCATGCAATAGTCGATGTGTGCGGGCAACTCGTCGCGCAGTGGTCTTAATCGCTCTATGCCGAGACGCGCGATGATAGCTTCGATCAAGGCGCGGTCTGTTTGCGTGACGAAGCGGCTGATGTCAACTTCGCGTCCCTGAAGAATGCAGTCCGCGAGATGCTTTTCGATTGTGATTTGTGTCAGCCCGCGCCGCTTGCCGATCTCTTCGATTGAAATGCCTTCGCGGTAAAGCGCGTATGTTTCGTCAATCGTGCCGGTAGTTTGCGCCGATGGTTTCTGCGCGCTGAAGGAAGCGGGCGTGATGTCGGCTTTGTTGGCGAAAGTCGTTTGCGGCAAGGCGAGTTCGATTGTCGCGCGTTCGCGCATGACCGCTGCGCCGAGTTCCGTGACGGCAACAGTCGGGTATGCGCCGCTTGTGACTTTGAGGCATCCGGCGGCGACAAGCGCATCTATGTAAAGACTGATTTCGTCCTGCGTCATGTTGCTCAGGATGCCGTAGGTTGAAAGGCGTTCGAGTTTGAATTGGAGAACGGCTTTGGCGCACGAGCCGCGCAGCGTTCCTGCCAAAAGCGTTTTACCGAAGCGCCCGTTCATGCGCGTCGCACAGGATAGGATTTTGCGGACGGTAAGGGTTTCATCTGCTTCCAAAGGGCGTGCCGCCGTGATATTCAGCGTATGCTCACCTGAAGCCTGTGCGCTCGATTCCGCCGCTTCGCGCTTGTGCCTGAGGCGCGCCGCTTCGTTTAGTTCATCTTCGAGATCGAGGCCGATGGGCGCGTGTTGTTTGATGAAGCCGTCGAGTCTGGTCGGCGGATCGAGCGGCACGAAATTGCCGTGTGCGCTTTCGCCGTGTGGGCTTGTGCCGGATGCGTCTGCGGATTGCTTCGCGCAGTTGGCGCAAGTGCCGCACGCTGCACTGTGATTCGAGTCGCCGAAGTAATCGAGTATAAAGGCGCGATAGCAATCCTCCGTGTAACAGAAGCTAATCATTTCGCGCAGCTTGCGTTGTTCGAGGGCGGCGCGGCGCGCAATGTCCTGCGGCTGTATGCGCAAAGAGCGCGCGGGTTGTTCGTCGAGCATTAAAACGCCGCGCGTGCGTTTCGCGGGAGTGTAAGAAATGATGTCGGACGAAGCGAGTTGCGCGAGAGCGCGCCGCACCGCCGCGAGATCGAGTCCCATTGTTTCGCTAAAGTCCGCAACGTCTAATTCGGCATCGCTGCGTTCGTTCACATCATAGCCGCCGAGCAGACCGAAAAGAATCTGGCGCGCTTTGGTTTCACGCGCGCCCGCTGCTTCGCGCGCTTTGTGCGGCGGCATCAAGAGGCGTATGGCGGCGCGATTTTCGCTCGCTGCGCCGCGTTCGATGTGGCCTGCTTTTTCGAGGATGATGAGCGCGGATTGAACGGCCATTTCGTTGCGCACGCTTGCGCGCGCGGCAATCTCTTTTGTCGAAAGCTCTATGCGTTTCTGGTTTGTGCCGACGAGCGCTTGATAAACGCTGGTGATGATGTCAGGCGGCGGATACGAGCCTTCGATAAAGTAATCCTGCGTGCGTTTGTCCGCGTAGTTAAAGAGCAAGGCGCAAGTGGAAGGCAGGCCGTCACGTCCAGCGCGCCCGATCTCTTGATAATAAGCTTCCATCGAGCCGGGCATCTGGTAGTGCGTGACAAAGCGTATGTCAGGTTTGTCGATGCCCATGCCGAAGGCGTTGGTGGCGACGATCATTTGCGCCTGCCCGGACATGAAAGCATCCTGCGCGCGCGCGCGTGCCGCGTCTTCCATGCCCGCGTGATAAGCGACGACGTTTAGTCCTGCATCGTGCAGACGTGCGGCGACTTGTTCGACGGCCTTGCGCGTGGATGTATAAATGATGCCGGAGCCGTTCGTGTAGCGCGCGGCTAAGGCTTTCGTGTGTGCGATTTTTTCGCGTTCTTTTTGCGTATGAACAATTTTGATAGAAAGATTCGGGCGATCAAAACCGCTGACGAAGGCGCGCGGTGTGCGAAGTCCTAACTGCTCGCTGATGTCGGAGCGAACGTCGGGCGTGGCGGTTGCGGTCAGCGCGATGATTTGCGGGCGTCCGATTGCTTCGACGGTTTGTTTCAGGCGTAGATAGTCGGGACGAAAATCATGCCCCCATTGCGAGACGCAGTGCGCTTCATCAACGGCGAAAAGCGAAATGTTCGCCTCGCGCAATGTCTCTACGAAGTGCTGGCTGCGGAAGCGTTCGGGAGCAACGTAAACAAGTTTATATTCACCGCGCCGGACGCCGTTAATGCGCGCCTTTTGTTCTTCAAAGGGAATCGAACTGTTGATGAATGTCGCGGGAAGATTGCGCGCGTGTAGAGCGTCAACCTGATCCTTCATCAAAGCGATAAGAGGCGAAACGACGACGGTGGCGTTGTCGTTCATCAGCGCGGGCAATTGATAGCACAGTGATTTCCCGCCGCCCGTCGGCATCACGACGATTGTGTCGTGGCCTTCGAGCACGGCGCGGATTACTTCTTCCTGTCCGGCGCGGAAACTCTTAAACCCGAAGTGTGTGTGAAGCGCTCGCAACGCTTCTTCGATTGTCGCCATTCGTGTGAGCCATCGATTGAAGTAGAGAAGCATATTATAACATGGAGCGGCGCGCGCAGGAGAACTTGGAGAGATGGGCGCACGGCGTTTAAGCTGGTAAGCGAGATGAAGAAAAACGACGAAGAAAAATGGAAGGCGCGGACAAAACGCGATTTGATGATAGAGGTATGGGAGCATCTCGATTGCGAATCCGTCGGCGCACGAGAGTTGGAGCAAATCGCCGCTGCCGTTAGCGAGCGGTTCGGCGCGGGAGCGCTCGAAAGCCCTGCGGTGATCGCGCGGATTCTGGCAGACGAAGGCGCGGAATTGCGTCACGCGGAAGTGCTGGAATTAGACGTGCGCGAACGAAGCCTCGATCCTTACGACGCGATGTTTCGCAACGTCTTGAAATTCTCCACCTTCGAGCAGGCGGCGAACTCGATTAAGCAATTGGATAATCTGCGCAGGAAATTCGCCCGCGAAAAAGATCAAGCGGGCTTGCGAAGAGTGCGCGAAACGGCCTTGAAGGGCAAGCAGCGCGCCGAAATGATTGCGCGTAATCCGAAGGTGGAAGAGAAAAAGCGCGCCGAAAAAACGGAGATTGCGGAGTGGTTCGCGGTGTGGCTGCAAGCGCCGGAAATCTTCGCGGGCTGGCTCGAACTGCGCCAACGCGCGCCAGATTTCCGCGAAAAATTTCCCGCGTAAACACTCTCATTACAACCTTGTGACACTCTTTATTCTTCTTCCTCAGCTCGGATTCTGCCTTCGGCGCGGGCTTGTTCGACGATCTTTTGCGCGATCTGGCCGGGGACGGCGTCGTAGTGAGAAAACTGCATGTGGTATGAACCTCGCGCGGCGGTGATGGAGTTCAGTGTCGATTGATAATTGAGCATCTCGGACATCGGCACTTGGGCTTTAATCATTTGCTGTTTGCCGCGCGCTTCCATGCCTTGCACGCGCCCGCGCCGCGAGTTTAAGTCGCCCATCAAATCGCCGCTGTATTCCTGCGGCGCGAAAACTTCGACATCCATAATCGGTTCCAGCAAAGTCGGTTTGACTTTTTCCATCGCCGCGCGAAAAGCTTTGCGCCCGGCGGCGCGGAATGAATGTTCGTCGGAATCAACCGTGTGATACGAGCCGTCAACGAGCACGGCCTTGAAGTCTACGAGCGGATAGCCTGCGACAGCGCCGTTCGTCGCCGCATCGACAATGCCCTTCTCGATTGCCGGGCGAAAGTTTTGCGGAACGGAGCCGCCGAAAATCTTGTCCTCGAATTGAAAGCCTTCGCCGCGCGGCAAGGGTTCAAAGACGACTTTGCAATCGCCGAACTGCCCGCGCCCGCCCGTTTGTTTCTTGTGGCGTCCCTGAACCTCTGCGCGCTCCGTGATGGTTTCCTTGTAGGGAACCTTCGGCAGATGCAGCGCGACTTCGACGCTGTAGCGCTTTCTTAATTTATCAATCACGGTTTCGACGTGAAGCTGCCCGCTGCCCGCTAAAAGAAATTCCTTTGTTTGCGCGTCGCGCGAGAAATGAAGCGCGGGGTCTTCCTCTAAGATTTTGTGAAGCGCGACGCTGATTTTTTCTTCGTCCTGTCTGGATTTGGGTTCGATGGCAAAGGCAATCGCTGCTTCCGGGTATTCGACGGCGTCGTAAACAATCTGCGCAGACTTGTCGCAGAGCGTGTCGCCCGTTTGCGTTTCCCTTAATTTGACGCAGGCAATAATGTCGCCCGCGTGCGCTTCGTCTATCTTGTCGAGTTGCTTGCCTTGAATCGAATGCAGCGCGCCGAGCCGTTCCTGTTGCCCGCGCGTCGAATTCAGTTCGGTGGCGTCCGACTTAATGCGGCCACTGACGATTTTCATGACGTTGATGCGCCCTGCGAACGGGTCTGCGATGGTGCGAAAAACGTAAGCGGAGAAAGGCTCGTCATCGCTGTAGCGGCGCGTGAGAGTGTCGCTTCCGTCAACGGCATCGACGGCGCGCCCGTGCTCTGCTTCGTGCGCGGCGGGATTCGGCGCGTAATCAACAATGCCGTCGAGCAGGGTTTGCAGGCCGACGAGCGTCGAAGCGGAAACAGCGAAGACGGGACACAGGCGGCTGGCGGCGATGGCTTTGCCGATATTCGCCAAAAGGTCTGCTTCATCGAGCGTGCCTTGCTCGAAATATTTTTCCATTAACGCGTCATCGGATTCGGCGATTACTTCGATTAAGCGCTCGCGTTCGCGTGTCAAAACATCGCGGCCTTCCGTCGGCAACTCGCGTTCTTTGGCGTGTCCGCTCTCGTCGAATTCGTAAGCCTTCATGTGGACGACATCGACGACGCCCTTGAAATCTTTTTCAGTGCCGATTGGAAGCGTGAATGGAACGATGGCGCGGCTAAAAGTCGAGCGCGCGGAATCGAGCGCGGCTCCGAAATCCGCGCGCTCCTTATCGAGTTTGGTGACGACCATCATGCGCGGAGTCAAAAACTCGTTGGCATAAGCCCACGCCTTTTCCGTTTGCACTTCGACGCCGCCTACGCCGTCCACGACGACGATGGCGCAATCGGCGACGCGCAATGCGGGACGGGCGTGCGCGATAAATGCCGCGTAGCCGGGCGTGTCTATTAAATTGATTTTGGTGTCACGGTGTTCGAGGTGAGCGATTGCGGAATTGAGCGTGATTTTGCGCGCGATGGAATCTTCTTCGTAGTCCGTGACGGTTGTGCCTTCGTCAACATGCCCCCATCGCGTGGTTGCTCCGGCGATGTGCAGAAGGGAACTGGCGAGCTGCGTTTTGCCAGCGTCGCCATGGCCGATAATTGCGAGATTGCGAATCGAATCAATGGAATAAGATTTCATGGCGCGATAAAAACTTCCTTTCAAATTTTAATTTTGAACAAAAGAGGATGAGCCGTTCCCGTTCGGTAAAACGATCTTCAAATTTCAGGCGGGAAGCGCGCTTCAGGTGAGAAAGTAATTTATCCGAGCAGGCGCGTGAAAGCAAGAAAAGAAGCTTAGCCGCAGAGTCGAACAGTTTTCAGTTTTGAGTTTTCAGATTTCGGTCATCAGTAGTTAAGGCGACGGTTCTATGCTGAAAACACAAAACTGAAAACTGCTTTACTCGTCCTTTAGCCAATCGCGCGTGATGTCGCACCAGAGGGCGAGGCCGCGCCACTGGTCGAAGCGTGAATAGAAGCGTGCGATTTTTTTGTCTGCGGCGGCGCGGTTGTTGTTGCGCGTGCGCTTGAAGGTGGCGCGCACCCATGAATCGAGCGCGAGCACGTCGTAGCGCCCGATGAGTTTCAATAGATTCTCCGCCGCATAGTCGCCGACGCCCTTGACTTGTTTCATTTCGCGCTTGAGTTCGGCTGTCGGCAATTCGCTCGTGAGCCACGCTTCCACATCGAGCGCGCCCGATGCCACACGTTCCGCCAATTCTTTGAGATAGGTTGCGCGATAGCCTGCGCGCACATCGTTTGTGTAGAACTCCAGCGGCGCATCAGCCATCGCTGCGGGCGTCGGAAACGTGCGGCGCTTATCCCTCGCTTCGCGCCCTAGATTGTGAACTAATCCTGCGACCATCTTTTCCGTGAACGCCCATGAGCAATTAGTCGTGCAAATCGTTTTCACTAAATCTTCGTAAACAGTCGCGGAGCGCAGCAATCGTCCGGCGCGTTTATGTGCGATCCATGCGAATTCTTCATCCATCGCCACCGTTTCGTAGAACGAAGTTAAATCGTCGTCGAGCCGAAACATGCGGCGCACGTCGCCGGTGATTTTGCGTTGCGCGCGTTGGCTTAAACTTCGTTGCGGGATGTGTACGAGCAAGGAATTATCATCGACATCCGCCGCAGCATCCGCATCCTCATCTTCTGCGCTGCTGATGCGGATGCTGACGGGCGATTGTTTTTCGCCCACGTCAATCACGCATACGAGCGTCCATTTCGCGCGATCAAATTCGAGCGGCAGTAGTTGATACCAGCCGTGGCTCAAGACAGTTCGCCTGAAGCTGAAATCCGGCGGAGTGGTGATGCGCATTAATAATTTCCCTTCAATGTGTGAAAGCACACAGACGAGGCTTCCCGCCGCGAGTAAAGTGGCCTTCCTTAAAACATTTACGCACTCAACGCGAGGTATTCGAGAATGCTTATGCCAACTTACGAAAAAGTTTCGGCTGAAGATTTTGAATCGGCTGCCCTGCCGCACCTGAACAATATCTTTCGCACAGCCGTGCGGCTCACCAGCAATCGAACGGAGGCCGAAGATTTAGTGCAGGAAGTGTATCTGCAGGCGTGGAAGTCATTTCATTGTTTCGAGCCGGGAACTAATTGCCGCGCGTGGCTCTTCAAAATCCTTTCTCACAAAGTCAAGCATTACTATCGCACGAAACTTAAATTCAAGTTCGTTGACGACGGCGAAAAACTGCTGGATGTAATGGCCTACACGCCGCCCGTGCCGGAGCATTTGTCAGACGAAGATGTGCTGGCAAGCCTTGAAAGGATTCCGCCGTGTTACAGGCAGGTGATTCTGCTGGCCGATGTCGAAGAGTTTTCCTATAAAGAGATGGCGGACATGTTGAGCGTTCCCGTCGGCACGATTATGTCGCGGCTCAGTCGCGGCAGGAAATTATTGAGAAGTGGATTAACCGATAGCGTTTGCCATACAATGGATAAATCACAGCGAATGACCGCGTGACATTTGATTCACCCGAAAATGTTTTGCCCGCTCAACTCCGCGTTCGATGCCGAAAAGTTTTGGACTGCATGGAATATAGAGATGGCTCTGTCATATATATGTAAAGACGCTCGTGTTTATAATTTGTGCTGTGCTCTGCGGAAGTTGAATATGGTGAGACCCTTCAATTATTTTTGCTCTGGTTGATCGCTTGAATTGCGCGCGGCAAAGCTTGCTAAGATTCAGGAGTAGATTTCAGCGCGCCCACAATCGTCTTCGTCCGAGCCATCCCGACACTCCAACGCTCGAACGATTGCTGACGCATTAAGTGCAGTCTCTCCTAGACAGTGATACCTGAATTAAAAATAAAAGCGAACGTAAATAGCGGTAGCCTATGAATACAGGGAACCATAATAGCCCGCTGATACTCGTCGTCGAGGCCGTTCCGGGAATTCGTGCAGGCATAGAAAAATTGCTGTTGACGAGCGGTTATCGCGTCGTTGCGGCAAGCGACGAGCAAAGCGCGTCAGCCATTGCCCGGCGCCTCCTTCCCGATTTGATTTTGGTTTGCCTCGGCGAGCCGCCGCCAGACTTCATTGCCGCCGCCAGCCGCATCCGCGCCGACTCGCAATCCGGTGAAGAAGTGCCGCTCGTCATCTTTTGCCAGACGGCGGTTGCCGAAGGCGAAGAAGTCGATTTCGGGCGTAACGTGTATGCCATAAGCCCCGATAATTTCAACCAACTCAGAAAATTCCTTAAAAACCTTTTAACCTCGAAATAATTTCCACTCGCAATGCCCTTTCACGAGTCGGCTTGCTTTGCATCCGTCTCGCGTTTGGAGCGTTGCAGAATATTCCATGCGAATCAAGCGTAGAAAACTGCGCGCTTTGAAAAATAAAGAGATTAACCTTCGCAGCGTTCGCAGCGCCGCCAGCCGTAAATTACTGAACCTTCACACCTGATTTCAACTCTTGATTCGGATGTTTCTACAGATGATCTAACAGCGATGGACAATTATCTTCTGCCGGACTCAATTGCCGGGCAGTAAAAAAACACACTGTAAATAATCTTACTATGTACGGTAACGAGAATGTATGCTATTGTTCATCCGAATTCAATATTTCCGGCTATTCTTATCCGAATTCAATATTTCCGGCTATTCTTGTGAGATTCACATCTCAGTCCTTAAATTGCACTTGTAACCAGCACCGCCTTCCCTTTGATCTTTAATTTCGGCGTTAGCCAGCACGGAAAACAGATTGCTCATGCCCGACATTGCAGAAGTTCACAATCCGATTGGCAATCGGCTGCTCGCCGCATTGCCCGATGAAGAATACAAACGAATTTGCACGCATCTGGAGCCGGTCACATTCACAGTCGGCGAAATTGTCTACGAGTCCGGCGTGCCCATGAAGCACGTCTATTTTCCCGTTACCGCTATTATCTCCCGGCTGTACACGACGGAAAACGGCGTGACCGCGCAAGTGGGTTTGGTGGGCAATGAAGGCGTAGCCGGCATCGCTCTTTTTATGGGCGACGACCGCACACCCAATTACGCGATAGCGCAGACCGCCGGACAAGCCTTGCGGCTAAAGGCCGGAGCATTGCAGAGTGAGTTTAAGCGGTGCGGCAAGTTTCAAGATTTATTGCTACGTTTCACGCAGACGCTCATCATCCAAATCTCACAAACAGCCGTTTGCAATCGTCTGCATCCGGTAGAACAACAACTCTGCCGCTGGCTGCTGTTGACCCATGACCGTATAGACTCGGACGTGTTGGTGATGACGCATGAAATGATCGCCAACATGCTGGGCACACGCCGCGAGGGTGTCACCGTCGCCGCCGGTCATCTACAGGATGCCGGACTCATCGACTACCATCGCGGGCGCATCCAGATTCTCAATCGCAAGGGTTTAGAGGATGCCGTTTGCGAGTGTTACTATGTGGTCAAGGACGAGTACGCGCGCTTGTTCAATTTATAATCCCACATTCTTCTCTTCATTCCCGCCACAGTTCGTAAATCAGACGCGCATTCATTCTTTACAATGTACGCGAATCTACTTGATTGAGAAACTTCATCAGCCGCCGAACTTTACCTCAACAAAATTCCGTCGCGCTTCCCCGCTAAACAATTCGCCTAACTTTATCCGCCTGTAACTTCAATGCGAGGCACATCGATGAAATCCACGCACGCTTAGGCGGTCAATTTCAGCATGTAGCGAGTTCGCACGCGTTGTTTCAACTGCGCCGCAGTTTCGTGTGCGCTTTACACCGGCATTGATTATTTGCATGTGAGTTCGACCAATATTTCGGACAGGATTATGCCGCCATCGCCGCTTAACTCTGTCCGAATCAGCGGGATAATTAACAGCTATTTCATCTTTCATTAGCAGACTGCTAACAAGCGCGTCTTATGCTTCTTTTCAATTAGCAGAGGATTTGTAACTTCTGGATGCGACGAGACTGCATACTCTCGCCGCGCCACTTTATGGAGAGATTGCTGTGAATGATCGTCAGCTACTTAAACGAAAAGTCGCCGCATTGAACGAAACCGAAATCCTCGAAGTGATTGAATACATCACCATTATGGAGTCACTACGCGAAGAAGCGAGAACGTCCGACCTTTTCGCCGATGCACATATCTCTTCGCAGATAGAACGGAAATTCAAATTATTTGACCACGCAGGAATATCTGGAACAAAGTCGGGACTATGGTTTTTGAATGCAAGTTTAAGAACGGAGGAATAGCCTGAATGGGTACCCGCGCCCGTTTGTTTGAAGAGATTGCTTCGGTGGCTAATGCTCTAGACGTGCCGTTCGGCATGGGGCAGCCGTCGTCATCGGCTTGCCGCCGCGACGCGCGCCACTACACGCCGGAAAAAATACATAAAGACCCGTGCGGCTATGGTGATAAGAGCCTTCGACATCGTTCCGGTAAAGCGACGAGCGTTGCTGCCGGTGCGGGCTTCGATGACATGCTGCTGGTCGGGCGCTCGCCTTCGATGCTGCGCCTTTTTTCGCTTATCGAACGCATCGCGCCGACCGATAGTTCGACGCTCATTATGGGCGCTACCGGAACGGGCAAGGAACTCGTGGCGCGCGCCCTACACCGGCGGAGCTTGCGCCGCCATGCGCCCTTCGTTGACATAAATTGTTCAGCCATCCCGGACACGCTGCTCGAATCCGAACTTTTCGGCCATCAACGCGGTACCTTTACCGGCGCGCACGAAACGCGGCGCGGATTGTTTGAAGCAGCCGACGGCGGCACGATTTTTCTCGACGAAGTGCATTCGCTCAGTATGCCCTCGCAGTCGAAGCTATTGCGCGCGTTGCAGGAGCGGTGTTTGCGGCGCGTCGGCGGGCGCGAAAATATTCCCTTCAATGCTCGCATCATTGCTGCCACCAATAGCGATTTGCAGGCAGCGGTTGCCGACGGCACGTTTCGCGCCGATCTGCTTTTTCGCTTGCGCGTGATGCCGCTGCATGTGCCGGAACTGCATGAACGCGGGGAAGAAGATACCTTATTGCTGGTCACGCACTTTTTGCAAAAACATGCCGAGCGATACGACCTAGAGCCGCGCCGCTTCGCCCCGAACGCTGGCGACGCGTTGAAGGCTTATACATGGCCGGGCAACGTGCGCGAATTGGAAAACGCCGTCGAGTACGCGCTCGCCATCGGCGTCGATGATGAACTGAACCTCGGAGATTTGCCGCCGGAAGTCTTAAAAGGCGTTGCCGAAAGCTATGGCGTAATCAGGGAACACACCGCGCGCCAAGCGCCGCTCGCGGAAATCGAGCGCCGTTACATTCTCTATATGTTCGATAGCTTCGGCGAGAATCAGGTCAAGGCAGCGACGGCGCTCGGCATTAACCGGCGCACGCTCTACCGCAAGCTAAAAGAATACGGCCTGCTCAAGCACTAGCCCGCTCTCGAACGGCAAAGCAAAGGCTTGCACGTGAAGTTCTGCATATTCCATAAACAGTTTTTAAGGAGACGAAAATGAAAACACGACGAACCGTTGTTCTCGCTGCTGTGCATTTGAGTATTGCGCTGACCGTCGCTGCGTGCGGCTGGGGAGCAGGCTCATCTCCCACCGCCACTATGAAAGAATTCAATAAAGCGATGCAGAAGAAAGATAAAGAGGCCGTCAAGAAGATGCTCTCAAAGGCTTCGCTGCAAACAATCGAAGTGGATGCCAGATTAGCCGATGAAACGCTGGACGACGCCCTCCAGACCGGCCTCGACAAAGCTCCTTCCGATCTGAAGTTGCCGGAAATACGCAACGAAATCGTCAAAAAAGACGGCACGGCGTTCATCGAAGTCAAAGACGAGGAGAAGAAAATCTGGTTTCCGGTAAAGTTCGTCAAAGAAGACGGGCAGTGGAAGATTGCTTACGACTACGCGATGCGCGATCCGAGCCATAGAGCGCGCGGCAAAGCTTTCGTTGACGCGATGCCGGATAAATAGAGTCTCAAGGTTTTAGAAACAAGGCGTGCAGCCGTGAAGGTGCGCGCACGCGAAACCCCAGCCTGTTGCTTGAAGGCTGGGGTTTTTCTTTTCCGGGCATCATTTCAGACAGCACAAATAACTGTGCCTTCTGAAATCGAAGTTGTTTCACAATCGGTCAAATGCCTTGCGTGCGAGGGCGATGAGCTTATCGCGCGTCGCCTGCGAAAGTTCCGTCGAACCCGGAGGCTGCCGCACGCCCTCGATTTTGGGCAGCGCCTGCGGAGAATCGTCCTTGATCCTGATGACAAAGTAAGAGTTTCCGGTAAGGACGTAGATCGCCCGCGTCTTGCTGATAAAGGCGCTGTCTCCCAGATCACTCACAACCATGTCGTGCGCAACTATGTCGTTCGCCGTCTTGAACTCTTTCTTCGCCGCTTTTCCTACGATGCTTGTGACGGAGACGCTGTGATTGGTGGCGGTATTGGCATACGAACAGAGCAAGTCCGGGTTGTTGTCTTCGCGTGTGGGTGCGCCGACCTGTTCGCTGATGGCGGCGGCGGCCTCTTCCTGCGTGAGCAATTGGCAGGGATCAATGGGGGTGGAGCGCGTCGTCGCGGATGTCGCTTGCGAGCCGCCGCAGGAAGCCGCCACCAGCGTTAAGGCGGCAACGTAAATAATCAAAACGGATTTCATAAAAGTAACTCCTTCTTGCAAGGGGAAAAAGACCGAAAGCTTCTTTCTGAATGCTTTTCCCGTGCCACAGTCGCCATCGCGCTACTGCGCGTTCAATACCACGCTCCGGAACTTCTTTGATCTGCTTGAAAGCATACGCATTGCTGCGTTTGGGAATGGTCGCGGCGGCGACATCGAAGAGGCGATGATCCGTCGCGTCGCGTGTTGGCGTTGCGCAGTCTTGTCCCAATGGGTGGTAAATATGTCCCAAGCGAACAAGTAAAACTACCGTCGGATTTGAGTTCACAACTTCGCCGAATTTCCCTTAAAGGTTTTGCGCAACATCAGTTTCCGGCATTCCGGGAAACGAAAAATTGAGGCTCGCGTAGCTGGCATAAGAGTTGCACTTGACGCACGCGGAAAGCAGTCATGCGGTATGCCGGTTAGGGTGAAGACAGAGCCTTCGCTCTTTTATCTTTCGCCCATCACGTAAAGGGTCTGTTTCGGATTACGCAAGCGTCGAAGCCGCGCGAATGGTGTTAGAGCCTTATCGCGTTCAATCGTGCTTCTTAAAGAGCAAGCCCGTTTATCGTCCGGATTAAAACGACACGACGAAGGTGTAGCGACTACAGCCGTATAGGAGAAGGCCGGTAGGCAAGCCGGTCTTTCATTAATCTTACAAATCTAGTTGCCCGGTTGTAGACAAACATAAGTAATTCAGGAGGAATGGCAATGATTAGATCAGATATACGCAAGCTCTGGCAGAAGCTTTTCACGCTTGCTCTTTTAGTGGGTGCGCTTGCCTTTGTGAGCGCACCGCTGAAGGCAGCAGTGACGGCTACGTGCGATGACTGTAGCGCAAGCTACACGACTTGCACCCAAACCAATACCAGTGATGCCGGTGTCGCAGCCTGTCGGGACACGCTGAGCGCGTGCGCCGCGTCCTGCACGCCGACGGGCGATGATGCCTCCAGCAAGTGCGCCAGCAAAGCTAGTGCCTGTCATGCGACGGCTGAAGCGGATTACGATGTCGCCAGAGCAGCCTGCAACGGCGACACGGACTGCATCGCTACCAGCAATGAAAACAGAGCCAAAGGACACACGTCCTGTAGAGCATCGCAGGATGCGTGTTCCGCGTCGGCCTCTAACTAAGGCTGAAACGATCACAGCATTAGGAACAGCGAGCAACCACGACGCGCGAGGCGTCGTTAATCCGCAAGATTAACTTATCCGACGCAAAGCACGCCGGTTGCCATCAAGCGCACGATCATTCGCACTACTGCGAATGATCGTGCGCTATCGTATTCGCCATATCGTATTAATCAAATCAGCCGGGCGCGTCGCGGCGTCCAAGGCTCATATCTTTCGTTGGAAAGGCACGGCGAAATGAAGAATCTAACAAAAAGAATCGAGGTTGCGGCCAACGTCGCGATCATCATTGTCGCCTTTCTCATCGGCGGCGTCGCCATCAAGCGTTACGTTTTAACCGATCAACCCGCGCGGCTTAACACGCAGATTATCGCCGGTTCAAAAGTCTCGCTACCGAACGTGGATTGGGCAAAGAACGATCAGACGCTGCTGCTCGTTCTGCAAAAGGGTTGCCGCTTCTGCACCGAGAGCGCGCCCTTTTACCGTAAACTCGCGCAAAGCGCGGCACAGGGGCGCAGCAACACACAGCTAATCGCCGTCCTGCCGCAAGAGGTGCGCGAAAGCCGCGCCTATCTGAACGATCTGGATGTGCCAATCGAAGCGAAGCAAGCGACGGTCGGCTCGCTCGGGGCGAGCGCCACGCCGACTTTGATTCTGGTCAACAAGGCTGGCGAAGTGAAGGCTTCGTGGGTTGGAAAGCTGCCCGCCGAAAGGGAAGCAGAAGTGTTGAGCCGCGTAGAAACGGAGCGCGCCGGCAGGTAGCCAAAAGATGGCGGGCGCGTGTTCATCCTCAAAGCCGCCTGTTGCGCACTCGCCCGTGCGTAATCCTGTCCCAAGCCGCAAACAATATGTCCCATCGAACCAGATAAACCGGATGGCGAGCGTTGCTCGTAAGCTTCCGGCATATCTTCTTAAGCGTAACTGCCCTGTCGGTTTCCGGCTATTCAACGGCTATGAAACTTTAATGCTGCGCCGTCAGGCATAGAAGTTGCACCTGATCGCAGAGAACAACGCAAACGGTTTGATGTAGTTGAGATGAGGTAGTGCCCTCGCCTGTAGTGGCTTTTATAACCCGACCATAAAAGCGCGGTCAGGCTTCGCAGACCTCTTAAATCGCTCGTGTGGATTTAATCGTTACCGCGCTCTTTCCAACGCATTTGAAAAAAGTAAAGCCCCGCCGTCGCCGTGCAAGCGAAAGCGGGGACTGTTACCAACACAAACCTTGCCGCAGTTAAGTCAAGCGAAGGATGCATCGGCAGACACCTTGCATCTTAGCGCAACGGGCGGCGGGGCTTCAACTATCCACGACAGGAGAATGATAATGAACTTCAGACGCCTCTTCTTACGCGCCCTAGTGTTTATGATGGCGGTGGGCATGGTCTTAACCGGCCTGACCTTCGCGCCAACATCGCACGCCGCAGATCACCGCGATTCCATTACGGTAGACGCCAACCAGGAAGGCGACATGACGGATATGTTCGCTCACCTCGATCCCGAATTTCCCGACCGGCTCGTGTTGAGTATGCCGGTCAACCCGTTTGCCAATCCGAGCGAGCTTCCGAGCTATCGCTTCGCGGGAGACTTTCTTTATCAATTCAAGATTGATAACAACGGCGACGGAGTCCCGGAGTATTCCGTCCAAGTCAAATTCTTTAGCGACAACGGCAGGCCGCCGCAACAGTACGTGATGAAATTCGGCCCGACCAAAAATCCGAGAACGCCGCAGCTCAACGAAGTCGTAGACTCGGAGATGAACGACAACCAGATCATCTGTCGAGGTAATGTGTATACGGGCAGAGTCAACAACAGAACGCAGAGTGATGGCTCCGGCGCGCAGGGCTTCGGCACGCCTACGATGCCCGGCGTGCAGTGCTTCGCCGGTATTCGCGACGACTCGTTTGTGACCGACGTGTCGCAGGCCGTCTTCCGCATCGGCCTCAATCCTAATCCTGAGAGTAACGCTCCCGATCACGATCAGGAAGTATTCCGCACAATAAGAAACCAACGGTTCGGAGTTTTGCGTGGCCGTAACCAGCGTCCCACAGGCGACAGCGGTGTGGACGGATTCGGCGGCTACGACGCATCCACGATTGCGATTGAAATTCCGAAATCTTTAGTAGCCGGGCCGGGATTCCCCGCACAGGGTTCGACCATTGTTCCGTCGCAGTTTTTCACCGGCTCAAGCCCTCTCAATCCGACCGGCACACTGACGCCGACGAACATGACGCCGGGTCCGACGCCGACGATTCCCGCCTGCCCCGGCTGCGTCGGCGTCTGGGGAACAGTCAGCCGCGCCAAAGGCGACCACTTCGATCCGTCGTGGATTCAACCCTTCGGCATGCTGGGCAACAACCTGAATGAGCCGAACGACTACATTCAGTTTGAGCGCATGGGTCAGGAACTTATTAACACCGTGTACATCTTCCGGGAGCCGCCGACCAACTCTACGGGTGAATTTGTTGACACCACGGACAACAAGGTCAAAGATGTCTTCAATAGATTGGCGCCGCAATGGGACCGGGAGAATTTCGGTTATCTAATCCCCGACGCGCTGCTCGCCAATCCGACCGGCGGCCCACAGGAGAACGACATTCAGCAACGCCGTATAGTGCTTGAGACGGGCGGCTTTACCGGCCCCGACGGCGGCGTGCGTTATATGCTGGATCAATTGGCACCGCCCTACAACGTGCTGCGCTCCACGAACACCGATCCGAACTTGAACAGATTGTTGTTGCTCCCGGATTATCTTCGGGTCGACTTGAACAATCTGCCCGACGGCGTCAGACCGTATGCGCAGGCGGCGGGCAATTCAAGCCCGTACTTCGGAGTCTTTAGCATCGGCGTGCAGAATGGCCGCCGCCCTGCCGACGACGTGACAGACCTTATTCTGCGTATGGGTCGTGAGCTTGACGACGTAACGGACGACGAGGGACTTGGAGCCGGAACCGGCGTCAACGGCCAGCGCCGCGCCCTGCGTTGCACTGGGTTGAGCGGTTCGGCGGGTAACACCTGCCGCGACAACCGCGTCACCGCAGTGCTTCAGGGAACCGACTTCATCGAGAATCTTCAGTCGGATATAGAAGACGCATCCACCCAAGGGTTTGATCGGTTTAGTCCGAAGTCGGATCGGATAGCCTCGACCTTCCCGTTCTTCGCCGACGAACACCCCGTGCCGGGCGAGACGTCCGGTGGCGGAACAACCGGATTCCCGCCACAGAACGATCTGGGAATCAATGGTCGCCACATTCGCTAACAGCTTCGACACTTGAAGATCGTGTTGAAGTGATGATCCACCGGAAGGGCTGTCGAGAATATCCGGCAGCCCTTCCGCTCACTTCTTTCCTTCGGACTCTAAAATCATGAAACGGATTCTGCTCGGCCTTCTCGCTCTCTTCGCCGTCATAATACTAATCTCGGCAATCGCCTACCTGTCCTCGTCACAAATGCTAAAGCAACAGGCCGCGACAACTGATTCGACGCAAGCGGCGGATGAAGACGAGAGCGCGTCGCCGCCTGCCACAAAGATTTCGAGTTCAACGGGCGAACCGGCAACGCTGAAAGCGGCGAACGCGAAGGTAGCCTTCTTAGAGTGGCGACTTAAAAGCTATGCGGATGATTCCGACGCGCATCGCAAGCTGGCCGGTGCGCTTGTCGCACGCGCCGCGTTCACGGGTGATCCTGCCGACTATGATCGTGGCTGGAAAGAACTCACGCTTGCCGACAAACTCAGTCCGCGCGATCATCGCGTTCTCGAAGCGCAGGCGGCGTTGCTGCTCGCCCGTCACCGCTTCGCTCAAGCACGCGCGCTCGCCGAACAGGGCTTGCAGAAGAATCCCAATAACACAGAGCTTCTAACCATCGCCGGTAATGGCGCAATTAATACGGGCGATCTTGACGGCGCCGAAAAAATCTACCGCAAGTTCGTAGATGTCGCGCCCGATCTACTTTCATCATGGGCTGGGCTGTCGCAAGTGGCAGAGTTGCGCGGAAACTTTGAAGAGGCCGCCGGACTCATGCAAAAGGCCGTCAAAGCCGGTTACGAAAAGCCCTCGTCTCCATCGAGAATCGCGTGGGCGATGACGATTCTAGGCGAGATAGAAGCCAAGCGCGACCATGCCGATTTAGCGCGCACGCATTACGAACTAGCCTTACAGGAATTTCCCGATCATCCGCTCGCCCTTGAGTTCATGGCTGATCTGAATCAATGGGAAGGCCACTTGGCGGCAGCCGAAGCGGGCTATCGCAAAGTGCTCGCGCTTCGTCCCGAGCCGAAAGTCCGGCTTAATCTTGCGACGCTGCTCGAACGCATGGGGAAAAAGGAAGAAGCCGCGCGAATGCAGGAAGAAAGTTTGAAGTTTTACGAGTGGGCAGTCAAAGGCGGCAACGAAGGATACTTGCGCCCGTTGGCAACGCTAGACCTCGCGGCAGGACGTTACGCGCGCGCGGAGAAGTTGGCGGCGCATGAATTGACTTTGCGCCCGACAATGGAGACGCGCCTTTTCTATGCCAGCATTCTCAAAGCAGCCGCCGCCGCAGGCCAGCCGATTAAAGAATCGCAAGGGACACAGGCAAAGGCAAAGAAAAACGGCTCCGTGCCTGACCGCGCAGATGCGCGCCTCGCTGGTTGAAGCCGTGCGCGTAATCTTTTCGCTGACCGTCGCACCCTGTAAACGGAAGCCGCATGGTTCGACAGGAATAATTCAAACGATTTCAGGCATTAACATGGCGAACAAAACATGCGGCGAAGGGAAAAAAGGTGTCGCGTCTAATACTCTCCGACTTCGACGCTCTTCAACGAACTCTGACAGCTTAACGGGCAGCCGTCTCGTCGCTTCAGCGTCCGTGTTGCTTGCCGCCGCACGTTAAGCATTACAGGCACGTCCAGTGTTTTAAGGAGCGAAATAATGTATATGCGCCGAACATCAATGTGCCGCCGCGCCGCCGCTGTGCTGCTAATCGCCGTGTTTCTGGCTGCGGGTTGTGCGACGGCGCTGGCGCATCCGCTCGGTAATTTTACGATCAACCACTTCGCGCGCATCAGCGTCGGCGCGGATCAGGTCAGCGTTCGCTACGTGATAGACATGGCGGAGATTCCCACGCTGCAAGAATTGCAGAAGGCGAGCGCAAAGGGCGACGGCGAGCCATCGAAGGCCGAACTCGATGCGTATCTCGAACAGGTTGCCGCGCAGTATGCTAAAGGACTTGTGCTTAACATCGACGGCGCAATCGTGCCGCTCGAAGTCGTCGCAAAATCGATTAGCCTTCCCGTCGGCGCGGGCGGATTGCCGACCTTGCGCGTCGAGTGCGATATGGCGGGCAGCGTTCCTGCTTCCGGCAATGCGACGACGCGCCGCCTTCGTTTTGAAGACACGAACCACCGTGAGCGCATCGGCTGGCGCGAGATTGTAGTTGTGCCAGCCGCCGGAGTTTCAGTCTTTAACAGCGATGCGTTCGGCAGCGGCTTGACCGATGAACTCAAGGCTTATCCGCAGGACATGCTCACCGCGCCGCTGCATGAGAGCGTGGCTGATTTGTCGTTCACGAGAGGCGCGGCTCCGATGGGCGCGACGAGTTTACGCACGCGCGATGGCCGCGCAATCGCGCAGACGCGTGACCGCCTGACAGAATTAATCAGCGTGCCGGAGTTGACGCCAGCGATTGCGCTGCTCGGCCTTCTCGTTGCCATGGTGCTCGGCGCGCTGCACGCCTTTTCGCCCGGTCACGGCAAGACGGTTGTCGGCGCGTACCTCGTCGGCTCGCGCGGCACGGCGAAGCACGCGGCCTTTCTCGGATTGACGGTGACCATCACGCATACGCTCGGAGTTTTTGCGCTCGGACTCGTGACGCTTTTCGCCTCGCAATACATCGTTCCCGAACGGCTCTTTCCCATCTTGAGCTTCATCTCCGGCGCGATTGTTTTGGCTATCGGCTTTAGTCTTTTTGTACGCCGCCTGCGCATCGCTTTGAATCCTTCGATTGACGCTCACACGCATGATGAAGCGCACGCGCCCGACGAAGCGCACGAATACGCGCATACGCATGACGGCGCGATGCCGCTCGTGCATTCACACGGCGGAAGCGAGCATTCACATTTACCGCCGGGAACAGACGGCAGCCCTATCACTTGGCGCAGCTTGCTTGCGCTCGGTATTTCAGGCGGGCTGCTGCCATGCCCTTCAGCGCTCGTCGTTTTGCTTTCCGCGATTGCGCTGCACCGCGTCGGCTACGGCATGTTTCTCGTCGTCGCGTTCAGCATCGGATTGGCGACAACGCTGACCGCAATCGGCCTTGCCTTCGTTTACGCTGGCCGCTGGATGAAGCGTCCGGCGGGCGCTGCCGGTGATAAATTAGTGCGCGTGCTGCCTGTCCTGAGCGCCTTTGTAATCGGGTGCGCGGGCGCAGCGATTTGTTATGAAGCGCTCGGCCAAGCCGGATTCGATGTTTCTCATATCATCGGCAATTTCATCGCGCAGAGCCGCGCGGGGCTGGCGGGCGGCGAGCCTTCGTTTGTCTCTACGGGCGCGTTCGCGGTGCTCGGCCTCGGACTCGTCTTCGGCCTCAAGCACGCGACGGAAGTCGATCACGTCGTCGCCGTCTCGACCATCGTCAGCGAGCATCGCAAGCTTTCGCGCGCGGCGCTCGTCGGCGGCTTGTGGGGCGTCGGGCATACTGTCTCCCTCTTGATTGTCGGCGCGATTGTGCTCGCCTTGCGCATTGCGATCCCGGAGCGCGTGGCAAACTGGTTCGAGTTCGGCGTCGCGTTGATGATTATCGGCTTGGGCGCAAACGCCTTCGCCCGCGCGCTTCGCAAACGCTCGGACATACACGTTCACAAACATCTACACGACGGCCTCGCGCACGCCCATATTCATTTTCACGACACGGACTCGCCGCTGCACGACGATTCGCTCACAGCGGATTCACACGCCGCGACACACGCTCATGCCATCAGGCGCATCGGTTTCAAGCCGCTGCTGGTCGGCGCGATGCACGGTCTCGCAGGCTCTGCCGCGCTTACGCTGCTGGTCTTGACGCAGATTAATTCCATGGCGCTCGGTCTTTTGTATTTAATTGTCTTCGGTGTCGGCTCGATCTTCGGCATGTTGCTGATGTCGGGGTTGATCGGCTTGCCGTTCGCCTTGAGCGCGCGAAAGCTGACGGGCATTCACTACGGTTTGCAGGCCACTGCCGGAGCCGTCAGCATCATCTTCGGTTTCTGGTACGCATACGAAACAGGCATTGCGACGGGGCTGCTGGCAACGATTCTGTAAAAGGATTCTGCTGCTCGTCATTCATCGTTCATCGAACGCCAACTGAAAAGCTGCCCGCGAAGGATTGACTTTCGCGGGCAGCTTTTTGTTGGAAAATTACTGTCTGACAATCGCGCTTCCGTCATGTTCGGTTCGCGCGATCGGAACGACTACGCGGGCGCGAATCCTGTGGTGAAAATCGCCAATGCCGGTTTGTTACTCCACCGTCACGGACTTCGCCAGATTGCGCGGCTGGTCTACGTCGCAGCCTCTGCGCACGGCGATGTGATATGCAAGGAGTTGCAAAGGGATAACGCTCAAGATAGGCGAGAGAAGATCGCTTGCTTCCGGTATCGTGATGACGTGATCGGAGACGAGCGAAGACATCTTATCGCCTTCGGTGAGAACCGACAGCACGATGCCTTCGCGCGCTTTTACTTCGACGATGTTGGAGTGAGTTTTTTCGTAACGAAGTTCGGACGCGGCGTTGCCTTCCTCGCGCGTGTTGACGACGACGACGGGTAGGCGCTCATCAATTAAAGCGTTCGGGCCGTGTTTCATTTCGCCCGCCGGATAGCCTTCGGCGTGAATGTAGGAAATCTCTTTGAGCTTCAATGCGCCTTCGAGCGCGACGGGAAAGTTGATGCCGCGCCCTAGGTATAGAAAATCCTGCGAGCGGAAAAACTCTTTCGAGAGGTCTTCGATGTCGTCGGATTCGCTCAAGAGGTTTTCGATTTTGACGGGAAGCTCTGCGAGTTGCTGCGCGTGATACTTCGATTGCTCTTCGGAGAGCGTGCCGCGCAAGTTTCCCAAGTGCAAACCGAAAAGATACAGCGCAATCATCTGCGCGGTGAAGGCCTTGGTTGAAGCGACGCCGATTTCCGGCCCGGCGTGCGTCAGGATCGCGCCGTCCGCCTCGCGCATAATCATAGAGCCTTGCACGTTGCAGACGGCGAGAGATTTTGTGCCGCGTTCTTTAGCTTCACGCATCGCGGCGATAGTGTCGGCGGTTTCTCCCGATTGCGAGATGACGAGGAGCAAAACATTTTCATCTATGACCGGATCACGATAACGAAACTCTGACGCGTAATCGACTTCGACGGGAACGCGCGCGAGTTGTTCGATCATGTATTTACCGGCAAGCCCGGCGTGCCATGATGTGCCGCAGGCGGCGATCTTGATCGAAGTGAAGCGCTTGAATTCTTCGGCGGTAAGGTTCTTCATTTCGTCCAGAAAGACCTGTCCCGTATCGAGCGAGATGCGGCCTTGAACGGTGTCGCGTATGGCGCGTGGCTGCTCGTAGATTTCCTTCAGCATGAAATGCTTGAAGCCGCCTTTTTCCGCCATGATCGGATCCCAAGTGATGCGCTGCTGTGTGGGCTTCACGGAATTGCCGTCGAAATCAATGACGCGCACGGCTTCCTTTGTGAGGATGGCGATTTCACCGTCGCCCAAGAAAAAGACATCGCGCGTGTGTTGCAGGATCGGCGGAATGTCGGATGCCACGAAGTATTCGCCGTCGCCGAGGCCGATGACGACGGGCGGGCCTTGCCGCACGGCGATGATGGTGTCGGGTTCGTCTGCGGAAATAATCGAGAGCGCGAAGATGCCGCGAAGGTCGTGTATCGAGCGGCGCACGGCCATCTCGAATGAATCGCCTTCCTTTAGATATTCTTCGATCAAGTGCGCGACGACTTCCGTGTCTGTTTCTGTAACGAAGCGGTGGTCACTGGCGCGCAGGCGCTCTTTTAGCTGTAGATAATTTTCGATGATGCCGTTGTGAACGACGACGATGCGCCCCGTGCAGTCGCGGTGCGGATGCGCGTTTTCTTCTGTCGGGCGTCCGTGCGTCGCCCAGCGCGTGTGGCCGATGCCGTATGTGCCGTCTAAGGGATGCAGGCGAATCGTTTCTTCCAGATTGCGCAGTTTGCCTTCGGCGCGGCGCACTTCCAGATCGTGCGCTTCATCGACGACGGCGATTCCAGCCGAATCGTAGCCGCGATATTCGAGTTTGCGCAAACCGTCGATAATCACGGGCACAACTTGTTTGTTGCCGACATAACCAACAATGCCACACATATATGTAAGTCCTTTATGAGTAAGTTGAAGATGGTGAAATAGAGAGTGAAATAAAAAAGCGTTCGTGCTGCCCGATGGAAGGTTTGCGCTTTACGCGGGAGTCTCTGCGGGCGCTGTTTCAGGTTTGTTTTCCGGCATCGCTGCATTATCCGATGGAGCGTTCGTTGTTTCGCCCAAATGCTTTTTGACGACGGCGGGAACGCCTGCGACGAGTGAATCCGGCGGCACGTCTTTGGTCACGACGGAGCCAGCCGCTGTCACCGCGCCGTGACCGACGCGAACAGGGGCGACAAGCATCGTGTCGGAGCCGATCTTGACGTTGTCTTCAATGACGGTCGGGTGTTTATTTACTCCGTCATAATTGCATGTGATTGTGCCAGCGCCGATGTTCGTTTTATCGCCGATGGTTGCGTCGCCAAGGTAAGCGAGGTGCATGGACTTGGACTTTCTGCCAAGCCGCGTTTTTTTCAATTCGACGAAGTTGCCGACAGCCGCTTGCTCTTCGAGTTTTGCGTTCATGCGCAAGTGCGCGAAGGGGCCGACGGAGCATTTGTCAGCGATGTCTGAATCGACGATCACGCAGTGGTCTCTGATCTGCACGCTGCTGCCGATGCGCGAGTTTGTGATGCGCGCGCCGGAACGTATTTCGCAATCGTCGCCGATCACGCTCGCGCCTTCGATGCACACGTCCGGGTAAATGATTGTATCGCGCCCGATCTGCGCGTCGGAGCTGATGTAAGCGTGCGCCGGGTCGATAAAAGTAACGCCGCTATCGAGCATCAAACGGCGAATCGTGCGGCGGCGCAAAATGTTTTCAAACTCGGCGAGGTCTGCGCGCGTGTTGATGCCGGAAACTTCGCGCGCGTCCGGGTGAAGGTAAATTCCTACGTCTTCACTTTCGGCGCGGAGTATGCCGGGAACGTCCGTCAAGTAGTATTCGCCCTGCGCGTTGGTCGGTTCGACGCGCGACAGCGCAGGATAAAGAAGGCGCGTGTCGAAGCAGTAAATACCAGCGTTAATTTCGTTGATAAGGCGCTCGTCGGCGGTGGCGTCTTTTTGTTCGACTACTTTCAGGAAGCGGTTTTCTTCGTCGCGTATGATGCGCCCGTAGCCCGCCGGATCATCGAGTCGCACGGTCAGAAGCGTCGAGGCAGCGCCGCGCCCGCGATGCGTGCGGTGCTGGTGAACGAGCGCGCCCAAGGTTTCTGCGCGCACGAGCGGCACGTCGCCGGAGAGTATCAGCAGAGTTGAATTAGCGTCCTGCAATTCTTCGCGCGCGGACATGACGGCGTCGCCCGTGCCGCGCTGCTCGGCTTGGAGTATGAAACGAACGCTCTCCATGCCCGGTTCATCGCGCACAGCCTGTTCGACAATTTCGGCTTGATGGCCGACGATGACGTAAACGTTGCGCGGGCTGAGCGCGGCAGCCGTGCGGCACACGTGCGCGATGAGCGGACGCCCGCCGAGTTTGTGCAAAACTTTGGCGGTGCGCGAGCGCATACGCGTGCCGAGTCCTGCGGCGAGTATCAGCACGTCGAGCGGCACGTGCGTTTCAGGCGTTGTGGTTTGGGTTTGTTTGTCCATGCGGATCAACGCTGTGCGGTGTTGAGAATTAAAGTCGTTGCGGCAAGTGAAGCCGCAGTCGCCGGGCGGCTTTGCGCTTGCTCGTAACAGGCGACGACGACACGTGTCAGCTTTTCGGGATCGTGGCGAACTTTCGCGTCTTCGTCCAGAAGGTCTGC
>JAABUK010002625.1_pt1 | contig 31981 bp, 29 predicted proteins | sample 5559141 | NCBI WGS metagenome assembly JAABUK01 (sample SAMN10711869, study PRJNA513367) | rock metagenome | isolation source: Antarctica rocks | place: Antarctica: Victoria Land, Pudding Butte nord | collected 2016-01-03 | reverse complement strand
TCTCGACCTCTTAAGGATACTGCTTGTGAGCCTGAGTGAACGACACACGCCCCGATACATAATCCAACCCTTCCACGCTTAATGCCTATCTCACCTGAAGCTTCAGTACCCACTTACTCCCAGGAAAAGCGCAGACTGTCAGCTCGACCAAAGCAGTGTCGAGGACCGCCTTCCGCCGTGAAGTGCAACGTCGCTGGAATACTCTCTTCCTCATCCTCAGTTCACCCAAAATGGCTCAACGGAAGTTGCAGCAGGAGATCGACAAGACCTTCAAGAAGGTCGCTGAGGGTATCCAGACCTTCGAGAGCATATTTGACAAGATACAACAAGCGACCAATGCATCGCAGAAGGATAAGTTGGAGGATGCTCTCAAGCGAGAGATTAAAAAGCTTCAGCGGCATCGAGACCAGATAAAGACATGGGCGGCAGGCAACGAGATCAAAGACAAGAAGCCGCTCATGGAGCAACGAAAAGCCATTGAGAACGTATGTGTAGCCTGATGATGAAGCATCTCTCAGAGGTTTGTAAGGTACTGACGGTCGCCGTCATCGCAGCAAATGGAAAAATTCAAAGCTGTTGAGAAGGAGATGAAGACGAAGGCATTTTCAAAAGAAGGGCTACAAGCTACGGCTAAACTGGACCCTGCAGAGAAAGCGAAGCTCGAAGCTTGCCAATTCCTTGCAAACATGGTCGAGGAGCTGGAGCGGCAAATTGAGATGTACGAGGCAGAAGAGGAGGCTTTACAAGCTACCGTAAAGAAGGGCAAAAAAGACACGAGCAAAGCAGACCGGTTATCTGAGATCTCGAGGACTCTGGAACGACACAAATACCACCAGGGAAAATTGGAGCTGTTGCTACGGTCGTTAGAGAATGGTAATGTTGAGACGGAACAGGTCCAAGAACTGGAAGAGAGTATTAAATACTACGTCGAAGAGAATCAGGCTGTCGATTTTCTTGAGGATGACACAATCTACGACGACCTCAATCTGGAGGAAGACGAAGGGGCCTTTGGCCTGAATAATGACAATGACCGAGTTTCCTCACAGGATGCACAGTCCATACAAGATGATCCTCCAGACGTCATTGATGGGCGAGGTCCGAATGTAGGCGGGGGAAAGCCGAAGTCAACATCTATATCAGAGCCTCAAGGAACCGGCGTAAGAAGACCGTCGAACCAATCGAAATCTCCTTTGCCTGCATTGGCAACACTCCACACTCCATTGGCCATCATTTCCAACGGAAATACAAACAATGCAATGAAGCCAGCACCTCTACCCACGAGAGCTCCGGGCGAAACCCTGAAATATGCTTCAGCAGCTGCAGCCGCAGCAACGAGTGATAAAGGGACTGTCGGCATAGCGCCGCTGCCTCCACCGCCAGCCACTGCAGCAGTGCTTACTCCGAGTGCACCACCCGGCCTTTGTGCTTTTCCCCCTTCACAAAAGAGCAGCGCTACGACTTCACCTAGCGCAGCACCGTCACTACCAGCTAGCTCAGTCCCTACGCCAGCTTTGACGTCTGCAGTTCCTGCACCGATAAACACAGAGACTTCTTTAAGCACGCAGAAACAGTCTCAGTCGCCTGTGCTGAATCACATAAGTCCAACGGCTCCGTCGAACAATGCAGAAAGTACCCCTTTCTTGACTGCTACGATTGTCCCAGCGCATTCGAGGACACCCTCAGCGATAGAGATGCCACCGCCTGCTCAACCTCAAAATAAAGAGATGGCTCTTCCAGCACCACCAGAACCACAGCCTGTTGCCACCCAAGCGAGCCCATCTGTTACAGAACAGACGAACGGAGAACCTCCGCAGCAAGAGGAAGCTGAGTCTGTGTATCATCTGCCTCCTGGGCTGCAGGATCTTCTTCAATCCTTCGAAATTACGAAAAGCCGAGCGCCAGCAAGTGATTCACCTTCGGTGCATCGGCTGCTTCTTGCATCTCGTGCCAGTCGCCCCGACTACTTAGACGCGGAGAAGCCGAGGCATTATCGACCAGACACGAAGTTTAATACGCCGCCATATTATCCACAAGAGCCGTTCGCGAATTCGGATGACCCGAGCTTGTATAGTAAGATAGATACTGATGCTTTGTTTTACATCTTCTACTATCGTCAAAATACCTACCAGCAGTACATGGCAGCGAAGGCGCTGAAGAGCCAAAGCTGGCGATTTCACAAGCAATACCAAACATGGTTTCAGCGGCACGAGGAACCCAAGACAATCACAGAAGAATATGAGCAAGGAACCTATCGATTCTTTGACTATGAGAGCACATGGTAAGACTTGTCCAAAGGCGATATCTTCTTCACTGTAAAGCTTGGCCTGCCTGTTAGATTACAAAATCCTCGCAAGCTCGGTGCTAATTCTCGTCACTTCTTGCAGGATGAATCGGCGAAAAGCAGACTTCAAATTCCAATACAAGTTCTTAGAGGACGATCTCTGATGGCCAAGGCGTCCAATCTAGATCAGGAAGCACTATGGCGTGACTCTTTACGTCGGGCCTCCTTGCATGGTTGGGCATCAGCTTGAAGACGCGGTTGCTGCTTAGTGTAGCGAATGCAACTGTTCCATCTCGCCTTCTTTGGTCGAGCACTTCTCATATAAACCTTCTTTCTTTTCGCGAATTTCTGTTCTATTGTCAACTCTTTTCATGGTGTAAGGACTCTTCCGTGGGTGTGCTAACGCGCCGATTCAAGTCTCGCCTTGCCAAGGACATCTCCAACCACATAACAGCACCACCAAATCATTACCACAAAAAGCAGGGCTCGCAAATTCTAGCGACAAGGCTATCCGCATACGAGTTCAACCTGTGGGGTTCTCGCAGCCTTGCTTCTGGGTAAATTCGAGTTGGTCAAACCAGGCAGAACAAGGCTACGCACTAAGTCATTCTTGCCCAATAAACCCCGCCCCCAGCCCTATCCTATCATTCGACCAGAAGGTTCAATCCGTTGAGTAAGTTCATATTCAGTCCTCTTGTTAAAGAGGGCTGTCTGCCTCGCCCAAGGTTTGCCTTCTTTCGCATTTATTGTTCATGGTCCAGCCCCCCCCAAAGCTGAGTCCTTCCGGGAAGAAGCCCGTGGCTGTGGCCGTTGTTACGGTCGATCAGTTGGCTGTCTGGCATGGCAGGACATGGCCAAAGCACGTCCGCAGCACATGATGGGTACGAAGTCCGTTAGCGAAAGGCATGATCGCGCTTGCTGACCGGTGATGAGGAAATCTGATCGCAAATTCTTGCACCAGTGCTGCGCCTCGCTAATCGGATCGAGAACCCGAAGGACAACCACCGCGAAAAGTCATGAGGCTGTGTTCCCAAAGAGAGATGTTCGAGCTTCCGTTAGGCGTTTACATGGTGCAGACGGCCGTTGTCATCTCTGCTCTCGGATTATAGCCGCCTGGGCAGGCATGGCCTGACACTCCCTCAGGAAAGTAAGGCGGACAAAGGGGTTCTGAGCACTCGATTGATCCTGTGTCAGTGGGATCTTGTGTCGTGATTGGTCTTCCATCCTATGCCCTGCCGCTCATCCTTTCTAGTTCATCTAGTCGAGATCCCTTCACCGGCCATCTACCTGGCAGTGTTCCGCACGACTTTTTCGTCTTCATATCGTCCTACATGGACACGGTCACCTCCGGCGGCTCAACGTGGGCTCATTAATTCACATGCACACTAAAGGTCTGCCATGAAGTCAAACGATTTGTGGTAGCGCCAAACGTCTCCTTCCACTGGAGCTCCATACTCACTCATATTTTGACTCTACTCGAGTGGTCTTGGAGCCTGGTTGACGGAGGAACGGCTCGGCTTCTAGAAGCTGCGGTCGCACTATCAGACGACCTTTGTCACCTCCATGAAGAATTGCGGCGGCGGTAGTTGACAGGTATCTTCTCCTCCTATACTGCGGAAGGCGCCGCAGTAGAGCATGAAGCTACCAATGGACCTCATCAACAACGGGTACGATTGCCCTGGTCGCAGGGCGGTCAGTGGGATTACCATCCCGCCCCTTCCCTGTCACTATACGCAGATCTGCACCTCGACGAACTCCACAAGGTTGTGCAATTTCGATGTCGTGCGTTTGGTGTTTTGCTGCTCCAAGTGGCTACCGACGCGAAAAGTGTGCAATACACCGGTTAGGGCTGTAGTGGCGCTAGTGGCATTTGCCCCCCTCGGTGAGGAGGACTTCGCCCTTCCGCCCTCTTGGAACTTGCATGCTATCTCATTCTTCTGTGAGCACCTTGTAAAGACAAGAGATGAATAATCAGGCAGAATCATATTTCATTCAAGGCATTCGTCCCCCGGGAGAGAAATGGCCTCATATTATCGCTTCATCTTGGTTCTCAACAATCTCGTTGACCCTCCACCCTGCCAATACATAAACGTGATGTACCTCTGGACCTGATTGACAACATTGTTTCATTCTCATGATACAATATTCACTTGTGCACTGTACAATCTCAAACTTTGTCGTTCCAATCAACCTTTACCATAGATTTTGCTGTACTATATACTATCTCCACTTCATTAAGGATTCCCAATATGGCCTCTCAAGGTTACAGAAAGGGTCCTTACAACAGTGTTCACACTGCAAGTCCCCCTTGCTTCATACCACTAGTAGCACCAATTAATTGGATACTACAGTACTCTTCACATACTCCTTCATATCCCTCCTCCTACTCCCGACCACCATACCCACCCTCGGGGTATACCCAACAACAGTCCCTATCTCCTGCATATGCACAAGAGCCATGTTACATCAATGGGATTCCCCCACAACAGCCATCATCATCCTCGTACACGAACCAGCCATCATCTTACCAAAAACCAATGAGCTCCTACAAAACGATGAGCAGTGATAGTCACAGTCTATCCAGCGTCCCAATGAGACAGACCATTTCCACCTCCAGCAGCGGCTCTTCCGGGTCCGGATATTCCAGAAACGACTACCCCGGATCATCAAACCCCACCTCGCCGTCCGATGCAGGATATGAAATCGACTTCCAATACACAATCGCACCCTCCTCAAAATCCAAAGCCCGAAAGTAAGTCACCACCACTCCCCCACAACCCAGCACCACCCCTACTTACACACACCCACCCCAAAGACCCCCCTCCCAACCCTCCCCCCCAAAAAGCGACAAACCCTTCATCTGCCTCGAACCCCGCTGCGAATTCCGCACCGCGCGCGAATTCGATCTGAAACGGCACATGAAGAACCATTTCGAACCCGCGCCCGAGGATCTGTTTCCCTGTCCTGGCAAGAATTGCGTTAGGGTGGGTAAGCATGCGTTTAAGCGTAAGGATCATATGATGGAGCATGTGGCTAACTTTCATGATGGGTATGTTAATGGGAAGAAAGTGGTTTTGCCGAAGAAGAAGGGGGGTGGTAGGGATTGAAGGGGGGGTTGCTTGGTTTGTGGTGAGGGTTTGTTGTTGGTGTTTGGGGGCTCTTTGGCGCGATTGGAGGTGGTGGCATGGTGTCTTGATGGGAGGATGTCGATTTTGCGGGGTCGGAATTCTGGGATCAACGCAATTGTTTTTGCAGCGTACCATGTCGGCCTTCTCATACTTCTTTGCGCCTGGGGTTGGATGTATTTGATATTGGAGCGGAGTTGATCATGGTTCGTGTTGAGTCGTATGTGGATATACCATCTTTTGAAGTTGAGATCGTTCATTCCATGACTCGTGGCCATAATATATAATGTGATAATTATTGATTTCATTGCTATTTCGAAGTGGGTATCATTGGCTAGGTACGACGATGAGGAAAGCGCAGCTAAATACATGTAGAACTTTGACAATGAGCACAGGGCAACTGCAGCTACATCACCAGCATTATATCCAAAACCTCGGTCTTTTGCTTTCCTGTGGAGAAATACTTCTTGAATCATAAAAAACCCCTATTTCTCCGTTGTATGTATGGACGTCTTCGAGGGAGGCACCGTCTCAGCTTCACAGTGGCCAGAGCTTCTTGGCTAGACGAGGCGTCTTGATCTGCTAGAAGATCTCGGGAGCTAGCAGTCTCACCTCCTTCAGCTTTGGGATTGTTTGATCTGGCCCCTTCGTGTAGTGCTTCGCTCAGACCTAAGACCGCGTCAAGAGAAGAGTGGATATGAGCGTTCTTGAGAGGAGCTGAGAGCGTCTTTCCATCCAAATCGAGAGAAGCTTTCCGTACGCCCGGAGGAACTGTGTGTTTCTTATATACAGTAGCTAAATGCTTTCGTATAGGATGAAGTATTGGCTCTTCCCTCACAGCCAAAGGCTTTCGTATAAGCGGACGGAATGTCGGATCATTTTCCACAAAACCAGGTGAAAGCTTTCGTACAGCAGGGAACAGCGGAGGGTGTCGCACAGAGAGATCAGTAGAGACCTTGAGAGAAGCATCACCGGATGGATGGTTTCGTATCAGAGGCTTTCTTTTGAGGAGCTTGCGTCTAACGGAACGGACTGACTGCTTGCGCGTACTAAGTCGGGCTGGATGCTTTTGTTTGCTTGGGCCAGCGATAAGGTTTCGTTTGAGGAGCTTGTGTCTTATGGAATCGACTGAATGCTTGCGCGTACTAAGTCGGGCTGGATGCTTTTGTTTGCTTGGGCTAGCGATAGGTTTTCGTAAAGTCTTGCTGATAGGCCACTGATGTATCACGGCTAGTGTTCGAACAATTCTTTCTGTGCTTTGGACGTAACGCAAATTGAGAGGAGTTACATTTGTTCCCACTGCTGGCGCACAAGATCCCTTGAGACTCTCTGCTGTAGCAGAGGAAGCCTTAGCGTTAGGTGCCCCAGCTTGCCTGCGAGTTTGCTTGACTCCGACCTCTTCTAAATTGTCCACCTTGGAATTGCGAAAGGTGCGAACGTAGCGAAGCCGGGTCGATGCATTAAGTGACTTTCGTAACTTCACAGATTCCCCGAGTTTTGGTGTTACGCCTGTCTTCTGCGTTCCCCGGGCCATTTGATTTCTTATGGGAATATGACGTCGAGAGGGAGCTTTGGCAGCAGGTGACACCACCTGCCTATGAAGTCGCACGCCCCTGACCTGTCTTACACGGACATGTTTCATTTGCTGAAAGGATTCCGCATGGTCAGGTCGCGTTACTGATCTAGTCGGCTCTTGGGTTCTTGGGAAGCTACCGATTTGACGTATTACCATTGCTTTCTGCGTCTCTCGTCGTATCTGGATGCCACTTTGGAGCACCTGCTGCAAGTCTGCCGCATCTAGGAATTTTGTCGCTACCCACTCCGTATCTAATTCTAGGGCTTGCAATAGAAGCTTTCCTAGATCTTCTTGGATGCGAGGACTTCCAGCAGCAGACAAATCACTCTGGAGAAGTATCTGCGCGTACTTCACAATCGAACGACGAGTAACAGGTCCCTGCGCTTCAGATGTTCCGCCTAGTCCAGGCGACATCATCTCTTTTGACTTATTGACACCCACCACAAACGCCCCAGCAAGTTTCTTAAATCTCTCTGAGCTGCCGTCCGAGGGTTGCAGGGCCGCTTTGCTTAGCAGGCTCTGAAACACAAAATTCTGCATCTTAAACGTAACGTGACCACAGGTACAAGCAGATGCCCAGACAACTCTGGCAAAATTGAGTAGATGGCTTCTCCAAGCGAGCAGGAACAGTGTCTCATGTGCTTGTTTCGCTGGTCCCACACGAAAATGATATCGAAAATTTTCGAGTATCTCAATAGAGTACTTATGTTGCCTTAGGAGAAGAGATTGCCGTAGAAGCGTATCTAGTGAAATCTCGTCTGGTCTCCATTCACGTAGCTTCATGCTGGGGAGCAAATTTAAGGTTTCAGACATGGACCTACGCTTGCCGAATTCATAAAGTAGCTTGTTGCCAGTGGAGGTTGTGAGCCACGTTTTCCCATAGCATTCGTCCATGTGGTCAAGGAATGCTCCCCGGTCAGCTATCTTGTCTATGTGGGAGCCAATTTCATGTTGGACGATCAGTCTCAGAGCATTTCCCTTCTCTGGCAAAGAGTCCAGAATGCCCCTTTCCCGCATTCTCTGAATGATGACTGCTCTGACTTCGCTGGAACTGATGGTCGTCAAGAGAATGTTCCAGGTCTCTATATCGGGCTTGAAACCTCGTTGAATGCATTTCTGCAATATGAAGGTGAAGTTATGAAGATCTCTGGAAGACGCCGATCCGCGAAGCACCAAATTGAAGATTTCTGTCGGAATATTCAGTCTGGAATCCTCTATCTGAATGTATAAGGCTCGAGCATCTGAAAACAGGCCGTTGTCGTAGAAGAAACGCAGGGCGGTTGTGTAAGCCTGAATGCTCAGATATCTCTTCGTTGTCGGCGAAGTGAAAATACCGTTCAATGCGGTGGTGATATCAGCTATATTAGAGGAACCCTTATCTGCGAGCTGCCATACCCGAGAGACTGCGTCTTTGCGATACTCGTACTCCACAAGGTCTTCTACATAAATTGCTAATGCTGTCTCGGACCAGACAGAAGGTATAACAATATCCCGAGCGAGCTTAGCTTGTTTTTGGATTCGGGTTTTGATACGCTGTATACGACTTGCGCCCTGATGTCCCGAGGCCGTGTCATCACTGGGGACAGCCTTGCGAAACAGGCTGATGTCGGGATTGGGGGTCTGGGCGTTTGGAAACTGATAGTGGTGTTCCAACAGCTCTACCGGTACCCTCCAGTCGTACGATAGGCGGCCTTTGTCCTTCAGTAGCTGGTTCACGAGTAGCCTGTTTTCCTTGCCCCTTTCTTGAATCGCGAATCTAGACTCTTTCCTCTTCAACTGTGAAGCGAGATCCATCGATGATGGCCGCGTTGCTTCGATAGTAGCTTCAAGGTTTTTTGGCATCAACGAAGCACCAGATTCAGGGTCACGCTGCGCATGATCCGTGATAGCGGATTCTGGAGGCGTCTTGAGGCTGCTCTGAGGGGCGACAAACGCGCATGTTTTAGATGGTCCATCGTACTTTCTCGCTGCTACCACATGTAAGGAGCGAATCCCAGCCAGATCGAGGAAGGAAGTCCTGGTATGGAGGCAACCTTGAGTCATTCGGAATTGTGCAACGCATCGTGCCTGCGTTTGGGGAGACGAGCCTCGTTGTCCTACAGGGAGCTGCCATAGGGTAACCGGCAGTCCGCATTGTCCATGCCATCTCACGAGCATGAAACAAGTCCTTCGTGGCGAGACATGAGCACTGGTCAATCGTGCGGGAGGAGGGGGAAATTTTGCGGGCAAGGCCGGAGCTTTCCTCGGCCCGAGAACTTTGAGCCGCAACTGCGCATGAGGCATCAAAGCTGCATCATTTGTCAGGTACGCGATAAACAATCAATACTTTGTCTCTCATTAGCTTCCATTCCCATAGTGCGTTGAAGAAATCCCGATAAACATAATCTTGCTCTCCTGAAGCAGCTAGTCCTGAGCTTCAAGATGTCAGGTTGGTAATTCCCTAGAGTCTGAGCTTGGACACTCAGCATCTAACAGCTTGGTGTGTATAGGTAGCGCGGGATTCGACAGGCATATTACCATATTCTCGGATCAAGGCAGATTATATCAAGTCGGTTCGTCGCTTGCAGCTTACATTCTTTGACAGAAATTCGAATCTAACTAGTACGTTGGCTAGAATATGCCTTCAAAGCCATCACTGCCGCGAATATTACCTCTATAGGAGTACGAGGGAAAGGCTGCGCGGTCGTTCTCTCACAGAAGAAGGTCCCAGTAAGAGCACACGTGTTATTGCCTAACGTGTGCAACGATGAATTGACGTTGCCTCCCCTAGGACCAGCTCATCGACCCATCATCTGTCTCGCACATCTTCAAATTGTCCCCTTCCGTTGGTTGCGTCATGACTGGCTCGATAGCAGACGCTCGGGCCTCAGTCAATAGAGCTAGAGGCGAGGCAGCTGAATTCAGGTATAAGAACGGTTACGAGATGCCATGCGACGTTCTGGCAAAGAGGCTCGCCAACATTAACCAGGTGTACACCCAAAAGGTTTGCTACTGGATACATGTTAGGTGAGCCTGAGGACTAACGAATGTGACAGGCATACATGCGGCCATTGGGCGTTGCACAAACCCTGATATCTGTAGATTCGGAATTTGGACCCCAGCTCTACAAGTGTGATCCAGCCGGATACTACGTCGGTTACAAAGCGACAGCATCGGGTCCCAAACAGCAGGAGGCTTTGAACCATCTTGAGAAGAAGCTGAAGAACAAGGATTGTGCCGAAGGTACTTGGGAAGATGTGGTAGAATTGGGGATATCTACATTGAGCACAGTGCTTAGCGTGGATTTCAAGAAGAGCGAATTAGAAGTGGGCATTGTAGGAGGACCAAAGTCTGGTGATAAGGAGGGATCAGACTCTGCCTTCCGGGCGTTGACAGAGGACGAAATCGAGGAGCGACTGCAAGCGATCAGCGAGAAGGATTAGATGCGTGGGCTTGTGCTCGCGTGCCGGGACTGGTACGTTGCATATCCCCATCGCGTCCTGAAATGGCTCCGCTTCTTGTCTGTATGAGTACGGACGACTGATGTGATGCATTTCCAGCTATTCATGGATCTCCAAATACATTGACAGGAGCGAATAGGATTCTCAGGTCATCTAGCTTGGACCGGATGTGATCATCGACTTGTGGGTTAGGTGTTGACCAGACGAACCAGAGCAGGCGCAGTAGTTCTGTGGCTTGCGGCTCAAACATGGAGACATAGCGATGAGGTTTGAGTTTCCAGGTATACGTTCGGTTCTCGGTTCATGGTCCACTGAGCAGGAGAAAGTGCACGCGAAGATGAAGTGACTAATGATATTATCTGCGGTTGCATCAGCCAATGCCTCACTTCAGTGCGACACTGATTCAGCTTCGCTGTGCTTACAGATTTAAGCTCAACGGGAGCAATACGATTTTGGGAAGCCTCTAAGATCCTTTCAGGAAGTCTAAATCAAGGCTTGGCAACGCACAAGCATTATTGTTGGCGCAGCTGAACTCCTTTGAGATACGTCGGCTGAACTTTCGATTTTCTCTGCCATTGCACGCTCTCTCTACGCTGCTTACCGTGTCTTCTGCCATTTGAGCTATTGATTTTCTATTCCCTCTATCCTCGACGCAAATATGTATTTCCCCACACCATTTTGCGGTTTGCGGCTGGAGCCGTTTTCTGACAGACGACCAATCATTCCTCCGCTACTACCAAGACAGGAGAAGCAGCGATGTCTGTCGAGACCTCGGAGTATTATTATCACGGGAGGCTGACCCCTTGGTACGAGCCTCAGGATATTCTTATAAAAGGCTTACGGGCCGTTGGGGTAAGAGGGCAATCCTTGGAAGCCAGGTGAGAAGTCTCAGATCGTTCCCAATGACTAGTCGAACAGCCACGCAAACCAAGACCAAAGTCATGGCTGACGGTCGTAAGTTTTGACAAGGCACCCCACCCAAAAGCACAACTATTGCTGACTGTCAATCTGCCTCAGTCAACGAAGCCCGTGCGTTGAGAGTCACTGAAATCTTGCGCGACTATCAGAACATCCAACGCCGTATAGCACAGATTCAGGCAAGCCCGGATCAAGACGAGTATCACGAAGGGGGCTATGCCACTCTTCGACAATGTCTTGCCGAGGCTCGAACGCTTCTGAATGTGGCATACCCGCCAGAGATGCTACGTCCACCCAGTAGTCCGAATGAGGGCGAGAAGCGTCAATTGCAACGGTACGTATAGATACTCTTTGTTTCAACGTCAACACAGCCTCACCACCTGCAACAGCGTAATCGTCGATGGCAGCGCCCGGCGCCTCCAAGCCCAGAAAATTCACATGCGAGTCATCGCCGCTACGAGATGGGTAAGTAGACGCAATGCGATCCTCCAGGGGCGGAAGCCTACAAACGGCAATACCGCTTTACTTCAACAGGCGGACAGTACATTGAGAAGCGTGAGAAAACTGGACCTCACACTTCGATGATCTGCCTACTAAAATATGCCACAGGAGCTGGCAGCCATAACGAATGAAAGGATCGTCAATGGCTTCCGCATGGCCGATCAGCAAGCTGGCTACTGGTTGCAAGATGATCCTTCATTGTCGACATTACTTAGCTGGATTCGCTCTCACTATTGAGCCAACTGGACTTTAGACGTCGCTCCCGCAATCTATTCGTTTTCCGATGATTTCTGTTGATACCTGTATGGGGAGGCGCTGGATCGCAGAGATACCAACAGGAATACCTGTACCACCATGTTCTTTGTTCTGCCTCTATTTTGTACATTTGAGCCTCTGCACATACCTCGGTTTCCATGGAAGTAGAATGTTCCCGTCTGAATCTTTTGCTTGAACAAGTCTTCGAGGACAGGCTCCTACGAAGATACCCTGCTTATTCCTATTGATGTAACTATGTTGCAGTAACTAGGTTATCAATTACTTTTCTAATCCTTCCCACTTCCATTTGCAAGATCTCGGCCTTAGCCCTTGGAGGCAGTGTGGCCGCTGTGGCGCAAACGGATGGTGGGGTCTTCGAACCTCCAAACATAACGTCAACAGTCGTGCCCAGCGCGGCGGCCGTTCCTTTGTCACAACATTCTAGCTACAGCTCTAATGGGTATACAGCTCGCTCCCTCTTCTCTTTCATGGCAGTATGGTGGTATACCGTGATCTCGATGAAGACGATGTGTCTGATGACCACCACGCCGATCTTAATGGATCTGCGGGGTTCGCATCTTCCCTTCGACAGTCACAATGGCGCTCCAAACCAGTCGTAACGGGGAATGGCGAGTCCGCAGTTGACTTAGAAGAGACGCCCTTTCCGAATATCAATGGCTTTTCGGCTGCTTTGGGTTGCTATCCGTAAGCTCCACTATCACTCCTTGTTCGCAAAGGATATCTCATCTAATATCGTCCCAGCATCGTCACCCAAATCACCGCGTATATTGATCTCAATACCCTTCACGACCTCTCCCGCACCTGTCGCCAGATTCGCCACAACCTCCTGCAATACCGCCGCCGTCTCATCCAACAGACTCTCCACTGCGAGAACGAAGCCCAGAATGCATCGCACCCAGCATTAGAGCCGGGAGAGCAGAAATGGCATATCGTGGGCGAACCGGGACACCTGGCGCGCGTCAAAGTCCGTAGGTGTGCAAGAGATCTAGTGGGAGAGTGTAGGCGGTGCGGAAGGATTGTCTGCAGGGTCCGATATCCCTTCTCCCTTGCAACATAGTGTCTCAGATAGCATGACTGATGCGTCGCAAACAGAATTGTAGACTCAAAACCCCCTCCAATTCCCGTCTCCCCTCCCGCCACCGCCGCCTCTGTCCCACCTGTCTCGCTGCCCCCCTAGACGCCCTCACCTATGACAACACGCCCGCGCGTACACCCTGCAATTGTGTGTCGACCGTCCATCTCTGCGAACCCTGCGGCTCCATCAACGCCACGGCGGATATCACCTACCGCCGCGTCTGGACCTGGCGCACACGCTACTCCACCTACCTGGGCGGTTTGGGCACGGGCATAGGCGAAGGCAACGAAGGCGTCAAGTGCGCGCGAGGGAAGGAATGTTTGGGTGCCGAGGGTGTGGAGGTTGAGTTTGAATGCTCGAGTAGTGGTAGTGTTGGCGGCAGCGGCAGTGAGAGCGGAGGTGATGGGGAGAGTCCTATGGGGGAGAAGGATGAGGCTGGGTATTGGAGGCAGGAGATTGAGGGGTTGGGGGGGATTGTGAAGAAGAAGTATCGGAAGAGGGAGAGGGTTGGAGGGACGGTGAAGGAGTGGGAGGATGAGAGGGAGGGGGGAGAGATGCTGGCTAGAGAGCAGGAAGGGTTGGAGAGAAGTTGGTGTGGGTGGTGTGGGAGGGTTGTGCTTGGGGCCAGAGATATGGAGAAAGCTGGGGATGAGGCATGAGTGGTGCTGAGAGAACGATGTGGTTATAGTTAGACACAACGTACGTATGCTAGCAAACGCCTGACCCGGGTATCGTGACTCCGCCATCCCATATGTGAGTCCCGACTCCAGCGCTGTGCAACAATCGTATGCCATACTTCCCGTACTATCCAAACGCTTGCTCCAAAATTCGAAACGCTATGCCTTTCCTTTCCCTTTGTCTACCGTGTCTGGCGGTGCGTTCTCATCGTTTGCAGCGTCATGCATATTGAACTTCAGCCTCGGTTCCTCGGAGACATGAGCATTATATGGTATGCCTTTGATCTCCTCCTTGACTGGGTGTTCATCGTCCTCGCTGTGTGAATGGGGGCCAGCTTCCGAGACTGCGGCGGGCTCTGTTGCATCCAAAGCATGAGTCTCGTTCGTGGGATCCGTCTCGCTGCTCGTAGCTCGTGCTCTAAGATCACTCCAGTAGTCGGCATCATTGACATGGACGCCAGCTGCATGGATGGTTTTGAGCATATTGTCGATCTTGGGTTTTCGGGCCTCGATGTCGGAATCTGAACCTTCCTTGCTCTTTTCTTTGCCTTTGCCCTCTTCCTTTGCCTGAGTTCTTGTGCAATCGTCAAGGACTTGGAGAAGGTGGGTCTGGAGCTGACGGCGGGAAGTCTGGTGTACGAATGTGTTCATGATTTCTGGCATTGAGTTTGCAAGGTAAAAAAGCTCGTCGCCTCCTTGGTTCAAGAACGTTTTCATTACTGTGATCTTTTCTCTGTCCACTCTCGCTCGTTTGAGGGCTGACATGAGAGCCGAAATGTTGGCAATGTCGCCCAAATCCTGTTCGTCATCACTGTTACTATTCTGGCCGTTGGTTAAACTTGAAAACTTTGCCGTCGTTCTGTCTGCACTCGACTCTCGACTTCCATCCCGCTTGGCAGCATGTATAGTGAAGTAGTCCTCATTCAACATGTGGGCTTGACCCATCTTTTTACTGGATTTCTCCCCCAGATGATGTAGATGCATCTTGATCCGTTTTCTGAGCCATCTCCTCCGTCTTACGAAGGAAAATAACCAAGGGTGATTGCCATGCCATGCATAAGCCCTGTTGAAGCTGAATGAATATTCCCAGCCTTCTTCGTCGACGTCGTGTGACATGTCAACATACCATGTTTTCCAGTCCCAAGACCAGCTAGGATCTGGCAATTGGAAATTGGTGATGTTGACACCGCTGTCTTGGAAGTTGGCTGTTTGCCAGGCGGATGGATCAAAGTTTAGGAGCGAATTGGACGAGTACAGGGGAATGCCGCAGAAGAAGGAGCCGCGTTGGTTCTCGTAGAGGACATCGATAAAGGAGTCCTCTACTTGCTTGGCTTTGGGGACTTTCCTCTTGCCTCTAAATGGTACCCTGTCCCGCAATCGACCAGTGCGTGTTGCATCCTTGAAAGGTCCTGGCTCTTCCGTTGCAATGTTGCCGAGTTCGTCAATTGAATCTCGTGGAGTTTCACCCTCAGACTCTCTTCCTTCCTGGTATTTCGCATACTTTCTCCGAGCTAGCTCTTTCCTCAATGTTCCTTGGCCCTTTGTGATTTGTCGGTTAAGGAGGGTTCCACTGTCAGTCCTGGGGATTGAAGCAGTCGCTGATCCATTGTCTGGGGTCTCGTCGGAGCTATCCTTGGGTTTGGTAGAATCCACAAGGTCTATTGCGTGGTCGTACTTATTTGCACCATCGGTTTGGCTTCGCTCAAGTCCAAAAGCCGACATGTCTGCGGTGATATTTGTGAGGTGACATACATCATAAATGCCGTGCTCTGATCATAGCTGCAAGTATAGGGTTAACGGATACGTACCCAACGATATTTCCCACAACAACCTTGTCGGTCCTGCTGATAGATGGGGAAGCTCTAGGCCAATCGAAGGCGGCCCCCAAAGAGGAAAGGCGTCCGCTGGACGTCATGCATGCCAGTGCCAAGCCCTTAGCCAAGTTCCCAGCGGAGCAAGCTCACTTATCCGCTGTCTTGCAACAACAAATATACGCCACTTCTACACACTTCAAGAAAAGCAATCAGATTACGAGCTTCTAAGATCTTCGCCAAAATCAATCGCTATGTCCAGACGAGCAATTTATGCCGTGGCAATTCCCGTGGTGGGAGCTGGGGGCTACTACCTTTACTCGGCTGGTGGAGATACCAAGGTCGCTCAGAAGAAGGCTGAACGTATATATTCCCTTTCAGATTTATGGATGAATGGCGTTTGACAATTGACTGCAGATGATGCCGCAAGTGCAAAACGCTCCATGAGAGGCGACAGTGTCTCGGCCGAAGAAGCCAAGAAGCAGGGTGAAGAATTGGCAGCAAGGGCCGGCAAAAAGATCGATGGCACCGTAAGCTGCTCTCTTTACCTCTCACGGCACCGCTAAATCAGGCCTGCTCTCAGGTCAATGAAATACGCCGCGAGGTGCACGATGCTGACAAGATCATCATTCAAAAGGCCGGCGAAGTCGAGGCAAAATTCGACAAGCTCAAGCACGACAGCGTCGCTCAATTCGAGAAGTCCAAGAAGGAGACAAGCAAGGAGCTGCACGACTCCATAGATAACTTTGACAAGACGGTCGAGAGGAAAGCTGCGGAGGCAAAAAGTGGGATATCAAGCTGGTTTGGATTTGGAAAATAAGCGACCATTTTGACCAGTCTCGCTGTTCGAACGACGTCTGAGTGAGGAAGATTACTGTGCCATTTTCGATTGTTTCTCATTGGCAGCAAGCAAAAGTTGTATACTAGCATTGTGCTCGCGTGGTCTGACCTCTACTCTCATAACAACACCAAGATTTCCAACCACATATAGTAGACGTCGGAGAGAATCTCCCTATCCGAAGGGATCGCTGGTGTGGGTCCATTGCTCTCTTGGTCTTAGCTGCACAATCAAATCAGAGATCTTTCTACTGCTATCCGCCTAGGCCTAACAAGGCCACCAGCATCCACGATGATCTGCCTTCGCATGGCACGAGATGAGGAGGTGCGTGGAATTCTCAGGATCTTCCTGAAGCCTTTATACTACTTGAGGAAAGGTGAGCACTCTATGAGCGTGTCGCGGCTGCCATTCTCCCTTTAGCTGTCAGGCAATTAAGAAGCCGGAAATTACAAAGGATGCATGCAGTCTCGACGAAGGCACTTCCCTTCAATGACCAATCGACTCGAGTCTCCAAGATTTCGGATTCAGGCCATGATATCACGACCTGAGCTTCATTGAAACCCGATACAGACCTACAATACTTGCAATTGACGGGCTAGTCCTCACTTTCTTCCCGCATGTCCTCAAACCTCGCATTTTCTGACGCATCTTGCCTTCATAGCTAGCCAACGTCGTGTTGTTTCGTGCAATGTTGGCCCCAAGTCACTGCTGAAGCTGAGCTACCCTCATTTCCGCTGGTGGCGCACGGAGAAGCAGCTTGGCTAAGTCCTCGTTTCAGACGAGCCAGACAAAACATTGGTAATAACAAGCCTGCAGGTGGCTCCCCTCTATTTGCAACAGCATAACGTCATCTTAAAGTTCGAGTTGCCGCGTTGCTTGGCTTTGTAGCTCTCTATGGGCGCCAGCCAGGGAGCTCATCTTGATGTGCTAATTAGTCAAGACTCCTTGATTTGATAATGTGGATGGTTTCATCTTGTGGTACGTCTCTGAAGATCAAACTCAATACCACGCTAGACGCTAACTATTAAGGTCAACACCCTTCTGTTTCTGCACGGTCGAACTTTTGATTTGACGACTTTCACGCTGGCGATCCCAATTATGGTCTTTACAACTAAGCCTCAATCCAGCATTTGGCCGAACCTTGACTTTAGCTCGGTGTCCGATACGGAACACCTTGTATAAGAGGAAAGTGTGCACTATTGGAACTTTCGACTCTAGGCCTCACATGCAGGCGCGTCTTATAGGCAAGAGTGGCATGATACACGCATTCACAGACCATCACAATGGAATCGAAAACTTCTTGACATGCTCCAAGTAGCAGATGTCCGGATCTAGGGTACTCACACTCCTGAGAGCAAAAGATCAAGCCTGGAAGAAGCAAGGACTTCATCCCAACAGAACTCCTACCTTTTGTTGGCCTGTTCTCGAGTAAGTCGAAGCAGCCTATGCCATGGGTCCATAAAGGTTATACTAAAACTTCTTATTATCGGGTAGTGCTAATCGCTGGTAATGCTCGCTCGTGGCCTGTACACTTGACACTTTTCTCATGCTTACCACCTTCGGAGCTCCGAAGTGCGTTCAGAGCTTTCTCTGGTACCACTGTAGTCTCGCCAGGGCTGATAAGTATGGCAGATACAAGCCAAACGGATACATCTCTCAGTGTTGATTCGTAATACCCAATGTCTAAATCAGATATATCGGATCAATAAGCTTCTTGGGTACTTGACTCCACTCTTTGATGATGATGATTATCCGTTGAGATCGTACATATGGTCTTGAAATGCGTGGAATATCAGCCTCTGTGGGCTTCATTCATTGCGTTCTGGGTTCTCTGCAACTTCAAGGGCTCGAGTGACCTTACGGCGTCCACTCTCTACACTCTTACTCTATCGGCGGCTGTATCGAAATGAGCTTTCGGCCCCGTAAGAAAGCGCGTATCAGCCGTCAAGAGTGCGTCGTCCCAATGCGCATGAGCTGCGACGGGCTGCCTCCATATCCCTTTCTCTTAGGCACTTGAGCCACACCACAGAAAGTGCATAGCCATATAACACACACAAGCCTATCAGGAGGCCAAAAGATACTAACCTCATGCGCCTTGCCCTGCATGAATACATCAGGCTGAGAGCGACTGGGCCCGCCCCACCTTCTTAGGGGAGGTTTGACCAAGTACAACAATCCACCTCCTCATGAATACCAAAAACATTGTATACAGTAGCGAAATCTTTCTCTATGGACTCCGAAATGAGTCTCTGTGACTTACCTGGCGAGATGCAAAACCAAATAATCCTGCGACTTCATCCTTCAGCAGCGGTGGCCTTGAGCCAGACAAGTCGTCATTTTCATGCTACCGTGTCCCTGAACAGACTCGAAAACAAAGCCGTCAAGCAATTTTTGGAGGAGAGAAAAGCTCAACTCGGCAGGGTAGATGGCTTTCTCTGCTGCTCATGCTTCTGCCTCAAGCCACGACGGGAATTCTTGAAAAGCCAGATCACGAAGAAGCGCAGCAAAGCGGGAAGCGACGCAAACAAACGAGCTTGCTTTGAGTGCATGGGGCAGAATCGCCAGATCTGTCCTGGGAATATTGTGGATATCGCAGATGGAGAGGATAAGAGGGTGTATTGCTTGGTATGCCTGAAAGTGCGCTACCGCTTCTGCACCAAGTGCCGTTGGTGCTTCGGGTGCGTAAAGAGTAGAGTAGCGAAGACGTATCGCAAGGGTAGGGAAAGCGAGTCAAGCTGTCGTGACGGGATGATCGATATCGTGAATGAATGCTCGGATCATGAGTGGTTTGAGGCCCCACCAGCGAAGGAGTTGTTTCTGAGTGGCCCGTGGGATGACGTGGAAATTTGGGACCCCGATGCAGATGGTCAATGGAGCCCATGATTGTCTCGAAGGGTGTGATGAACTTACCGAGAGTGCAACTATGTCCATGTCTCGTCAATTGGGTTTTGCCGATCCTTGTAATTCTCGCACCGCCCGCTGGAGATGCGTAAAGCTTCAGTTGCTTCATAAGATATCTAAATCCATGTCCAAATTGTCGACAAAATCGCTCGTGGGAAAAGACATCCAGTTAAGAGGCATACCCATGTTGAAAGGGCAGCATTGATGACACGGGGCTATGGCAACCCGCACGATGCTTGCGAATCTACCTAACCAGTACCAGCACGTGTACTACCACTCATCATTCGAATCATCACCGGTAGAGCTTCCTGTTTAGGGTTTGGTGCTGTCGGTGCCCTTGCTTTGTTGTGATGGGATTCTTGAGTTTCGGCGTAGTCTGTGCGGAAGGTTATCAGGGAGGCTGAAAGGCTTATACCGATTATTCTACCGCAGTATTAGCGAGCAAGGCTGGAAATAGGAGTTTATACAAATATACTAAATTCGGTGAACTTATTGAATTAGTACTAGTTAATTTGTCTTTAGGAATGTGTAATTCAATAGCATTGATATCGTTTGAATCTTCATGAAAGCGTCCGTTGATTCCAAACTCAATCTCACAAGGATGGATACTTCCTATCAAGTTTATTCGTATGGTGAAGATTATAAAATTTGATGGCGCAGAGCAACCGAAACACGACACCAGCCGGGGAGTCAACTATGTGGGTAATTTGAGAGCCCAATAGTTTCCAACTTAGATTTATGCCGTCGAATTCTTGAGATAGTGAGAATGCAACGAATAGATCTGCTACTTCGTTGATCTGCTTCTCAAGAGCACCTACTAGCAAACAGGCGGTGAAGGCTTCTGTTTGAGTATTAGACACCTTTGACTCCTAGTCGCCCAGCGTAGGAAAAGAAGCCGTCATCTTCGACATCAGTGACATATAGTCTGGCTCCGGATCACTACTCGGACCGTAGGCGGCCCTGCGAGCTGCGAAATTTAGATCACCGTCTTCAGTTCCCTTCATCAGGGCCTCTACCTCCAAACAAGTGACGTGCGCAAGCCCACGCCGTTCTCCACCCTCACGCGCTCTTGCACGGAACCTTTGCGGCTGACTCTGCTCCCATGTGATCGCTTCCGTTGGTGGATAGGGTCGGAACGGTCCTGCAACTACATTCAATCCTCGTAGTCGAGGATCTGGACATACCCAGCGGTGAGCTTCTCTGACTTGCTTCACCTTTGACCACACATAATCTCATATATGAGAGACGCTAGCATAGGCTGCAGCAGGTTGAAGTGGGTGGTTGGGGTCTGCAATGTTGATCTCTAAGTAGAATTCAAGCTTGACGAGGAACCAGAACGGTTTTGTGATGTGATCGAAAGTGAGATAAGGCTTAACGTACATGATCTTTAGTAGAATCAAAAGAGATGGCTTGCGTTCAACATACCAATTGAGCTTGATATCCAATGTCGAGCCCCAGAATGTCAAGGTTGGGGCACTGAACGCCTAACGCTTTGATTCGTTCGTCTGATAGGATTCGCCGACGTTGCGATCCCAATTTCGACTTATGTTCATGAAGTCGGAAGACATTGAGCGATTTGCCAAGGTGTTCAAGAGGCTGAGCGTCCATACAAGTCGTGTCTCCTGTCAAATCAAATTCTTCAATAGAGTTGCATCGGTAGAGGAACTCAGACATTGGGTCTCGGTCGCTACGGTCGTCAAGCCGTTGATCATTGAAAACAATCTGTAAAGATATTAAAGGTTCACAGCTCAATAAGGGTACGGAAGAGACGTTCAAGATCGAGACAATTTCAATCAAGACATGTCCGTCATCGCAGCCAAATTAGTTACGCCTGTGACTCCGTAACTACATCCGTCAAGCTGCAACGTGCTCACACGCAGATATTTTCCGGGGACATCTTGCCATTGAGGTCCGGGCTCGTTATCATGTGGCTTTATCGTAATTGATAATCCTTCCAAATTCGGACACGAGTGCGCTGCTCCTTGAAGCTCCGAAAATGCTTCAAAGTGGCCGTTGGAGAGTATCACTGCTAAAGATACGAGCGTAGGGTTAGAGCGCAAGTCAAAAAGCGCGACGGACGTATCAAAGACTCCCAGAATCTCATAGTGCAAGTGAGTTTGTGAAGAGGTGTCGACAAGGTGTTCCAGAATGGCTTTGGAATGAAGTGACCAGATCTCCACCTGCGGGGCGTAAGTATGACTGCGAGAGAGTGGTGGTCAACAGTAGCACTAAGTGCGAACATACTGCAGTCGCCTGAGACGTTGACACTTCGGGAGGAAGTCAGCTAGAAGCTCAAGAATCCTAGTATAAGCCGGCCGACCGTACGAGGAATAAGTATTCCCGGGCCGGAAGCTAAGTCTTTGAACGTTGGCGATGTACTTCTTGCATCCGAGTAGCGATGCGATGCTGGGAGTGTGGCCGCTCAAATGAAGCGTGCGGTAGACGAAACCCTCAGCTAGAGCGTAGATGCTCTTTGAGGTAAGAGCTAGGTTTAGCAATGACTTGAGGCAAGTCTTCTCAAGCTACGGAGTAATTAGTCTATGAAACATGGCGGTGAAGAAGAGATCGGCCTTACTAGATCTATTAGATGGAGGATGATGTCAACATTTAGAGCCCGTGTGAAGACCTTCATAAATACGGGATTTGATGATTGTGAGAACATATGGATGTATGATTTAAAGGACCTCCATATTCTCCATCAGAGGAAGACAACACGCGAGAATCCCATAGAAAATAAGAAGGATGGAGACAGGTTTTTGGACCGCTACACCTGAAGACGGGTAGCAGACAGACGATCATCCACGTAGGCGCTGGCAGGGAGCAAGATCAGCCTCCCCTGGTAATGTAACAATAAAGCTGAAGATAGCCTCCTCAAAGACTAGTAGATGTTTTGATAGCACACACTGCGTTCGAGCAACAAAAGATGGCAGGATTACTGTCCGACCTTACCAGAGTACAAATTGCACTTCTACTGTATGCGAAATTGCGAGGCACGGTCGGTGAGATATAGACTCCTTAAAGGTTTCGTAATAGAATCGACACGCATAAAGACATACCGATATAGCCTCGAGACAGCATCAGGACACTAGCCGGTTTCAGACTGAGGTATCTTCGTGTCTAAAATGCTGAGCTTCAGGAAATGGCAAGCCTCGGTCCTTGGCTTCTTCCCGCGCACATTCAGGCATCTCTATTTGGACATCCTTCTTTTTCTTGACTCTTGAAATATAAAGGGCACTGAGTAATGCAGAGTTTGCTGCTGCGTTGGAGCGTCTCGTACTTAGTCGAGAAGGGGTCGTCCACCATTGACGCTACTCAGCTTTTTTCCTACTTCGCAGTTGCTTTAGCTCATCATCTATCTCCGTAAATCTTTTCTCCACTACCTTCCTCTGTTCCTCTAGAAACGCTGCTCGCTCCTCGTCCGACGGCATACCCTTGAAAATAAGCCGCCTTGTCGGTCGCATGAACTCCTTCCTGACTTCTGAAGTCACAGCTTTCCGCCGCTCTTTGAATGCTGCTACATAGGCTTGCAATTCCCTGGTTGCGATCGCTTTCATCTCACCGCTCTGCATCTTTCCCTCCTCGTAACGTTCTTTGATTGACGCCAATTCTTCGTCGCTCTCAAGGAAGAAAGAGAGATACTGGTACGGCACATCCTTTGCCGTATTGCCACCTTTTTCTTCCTGTTCTTCTTTGGTATCTCGCCCTCCAGAAAAGGCCTTACCGATTTTCTTTTTGATCTGGTTGTCTGTGTCGCTGAGAAAGATGCTGGAGTCAAGATCAGAAGCCGACATTTTCGAATCTGACCCGCGCAAAGATGGTAGAAAGACCGTGTGAATTATTGCGGGTTTAAACAGCTTGAGGCGCGGGGCATTGTCACGACACTGACGGAAATATGGATCTTGGTCGATTGCACAGGGAATAAGACAAGGGATTTTGGTGACCTTTTTGGAGTTGGAACCGAAGATGAAGGGGAATGAAGTGGCGAACGAAGTCGCTGATTGTGTAGCTGGGAAGGCGAATTCAAGTATGTTATTGCTGTCGATCTTAGCATCAGCATACGCCTCTGGTAGGAATCGAGACTAGTGGGGTGACTCACTCCCCACTGAATCCAAATGTCCCTTTGATCTGATTGTTGGTGGTCTTTTTGCCCATCTCGTTGATGTTGTAAGCAAACGCAGCCCCTTGCCCACCATAGATGAATTCGCTATCCGCGAATATGAACGTCTTTTGCATGTCGAAGCCAATCGCTATGATATCCATAGCGTTTGCGAGGGCAAACTTGCGGCACTCTTCTTGGGATAGCTTTGGTGAATGAAAGAACTTCTCGTCGTCAGTGAGCATGATGATTAGAGGCACATTGAAAGCATCTTGGAGGTATCTGGTACAGGTACATCAGAGCCCTTCATCCTCGAACGCTGGTGGTTTGCTGCCACGTACTTTGTAAATTCAAAAGGGATTGTATGTCCCACATGCATACTATCACTGCTAGGACCCCTTCCTGTGTACAGAAAGAATGGTATGCCCTGTTCATACTTGTCAAGTATAATATTGAGATCGCGGTGACTGAAGACCATCCCTCGGCGCAGTAATCGATGCGGAGATCTTCCTGTGAGCTTCTCTATCCGCTCCAATATGGCGTTGTCAATTCTTTTAGAGCCGAACTTGTCGACGAGCTTGTCATAGTCGATAGCTACAGGCTTGCCCTCCTCGTCTACCCCTCCAGACACGTCGAATGGTGTGATAACTTGCTCCTTTGTCTTAGAGTCCGGCGCCAGTGTCTTCGATTCCTGTGCTTTGTCGGCCAATGAGAGCGCGGTCAAAGCCGGAGGCTGTCCAGGTTCATCTGGGACTTCTGCAACCGATGCCATACTGGAGAGAAAACGTTGGAATGGGCAATGGCCGGGTTTAGTGGGAGGTTGTTTAGAATTATCTGTGTATGGTGAGTCATCTACGAGATATGGCCTACGATCAGCCAAATCACTATCCGAACCGAATGGCTAGACGACACACAAGTCTGGCTCTCATGATAGGCATCAGTAGATATGTCAGGCACGCAATGTCTACCCACAAGGTTTGAGCTGTCTGGGAGTGTGTGGCTCGCGTCAGGACATATCGGCGCTAGCAAAGTCCGACTTCCCGTCCCGCCGCGGGTTGTATTCTAACCTCTTTTTACAACGGTTCGGGAGATCGCGACCTTCCTGTACAACATTTATCAAGAACAATCCATGGACCCGTTACCAGATCGTCATCTCGATCATGGTCAAATTCTACGAAAGCTCCTTCAACTATGACTACCCCTTCCCCGCGGTGAGCCTCGCCTACTTTCTCCGCTACCCGAATCCTTACGCAACTCACGTACTTTCAACTGATGTCATCAACCGTCATTTCGACCCTGTCACACAAAGGCTCAGTACTACACGGCTACACCTTAAACGCTCGAAGTTGCCTCCAGCAGTGTTGAAGATTCTCCCAAAAGGAATCCTCGGCACCGGCGGTGATGCGGGACAGAGCTACATCCTCGAGAAGAGCGTCGTTGATGCAAAGGAAGGATGGATGGAAACTGAGACTAAGAACCTAGAATGGACGGGAATCTTGAGCATCAGTGAGAAACAGGTCTACAAGAGGCTGTCAATGGGGTTGGCATCACCTGATCCCTCAACCCATGACTTGGTGGAAGATACGAAGAATGAAGGCACAGATGTTACGACCACGGTCACGCTACTATCACGATTTGGTCAAGCCAAAGCTCTGCGACGGAAAGGCGAAGTGGGCGCGGCAAGCCCGCCATCTACTTCAGACTCGGAGGATGAGATCCCAGCAAAAAAGGGGTTCTTCTCCTCGTGGTCGACGTCCTCCCTCCAGCGCACCATCGAGATGATTGGTCTGAAGAGAACAAGAGAAGCCCTAGCAAAGAGCAAGGATGGCATGAATGTTGTCTTGGGACGATATCGGAGCGGTGGTCTAGCTCAGATCCTGGAAGGCATGAATGAGGATAAGCATAGAGCCTTTGGAGAGAACGGACCCTGGAAGAGGGTATGGCGTCAAGGTCAGGACTCGAGCAGTGAAGATTAGGCCTTGGCGGAATATTGCAGTGCCCAGCATTATTTGCAGAGTGCTTGGCCTGGAAGCCAGTAAACATTGCCACCTTGAGAGCTAAGGAATTTAGCGAGGAGTTGGGGATATTCCGAAGCCTAGAAGGGTTCACCTAGTAACCGTCTACACCTAGTAACCGTCCAGCCTTATAGGGTTGGTACCCTAAAATTTAGGGCCAAAATCTGTAAATCCAATCCATGACGTGGATTTCATGCTATAAATCGATAATCAGACTGTTTCTAAGGTATCTACGTCATAATTTACGACCTCGTCTTTAACGCATAGCTCTTCCTGATTGGTTGACTGCTCCGGTCACGTGACCTCCTTCCTGCTGGATTTGCCTACGTCGCCCCTGTTCCAACTCCGCCGTGGTTACCCTGATTGGTAGCCTAATAATAAGCTTTTTAGGTCGCTTTACTGCTGCACGGACCCTCTTACTTGGTGTTGCTTATGTCGCGATGGGACGGGCTGCTGTTCTGCTTGGTATAGCTGTCGCGGAGGTGGCTATAAGCGATGCGACAGGAGTGTCTATCGCCGTCTTGATTAGGGCAGGTAATTATCTCTTTCTTGGAGTGGGACGTGGTTTTGGTGCGAGGATATCAGGACTGAGTCTTATGAGGGAGGTAATAGCGGTTTTCCATTCCTTAGTAGCCTAATTAGCCTGTCGTTCCTAAATAACGGCTTAGTTTATAAACCTAGCAGCCCCGTAGTTATCCTTTAAGCGAGTAGACTTCTGTTATTTACGTTAGTTAAGTTCTATAAGTTTAGAGTTAGTGATACCCTAGATTATAGACTCCGCTATTACTTAGATAGCCGCTTTACCTACTTTCTAAAGTACTTAATTAAGATCGGGTCGTTAAGTATAGCATGCGCCCTTAGTTATATACTATAGAATCTGCTGTATCTATAGAGTATTAGCTGGCGTCAAGGCGACGTAGAAGTTACCGTCAGGGCCGGTGAAGGTAATTATAGCTTCAGGAGGTATAGTAGGACGGATCTCAATATTATACTACTGTAAGGCCTAAGTCGTAGAAAATTACTAGAGGACTAATTCTAGACTAAATAGTAAAAGTCCTGATACGGCCTATACTTTCTTTATATTTATTAGTGTTATCGCTTTATATCGGGCTAATTAATAGATTTTCAGAAAGTCGACTTTATCGATGTAGTAGCTACCTCCTAGGCGTGTGATTCGCTGGACGTAAGACTTGTAGGCAGTCGCTAAGGGCGAGAAAATACCGATATCTAATGGCTGGAGCAGATGTATTATATGTGGCGGTAGGCATAGAAGAATAATCTTATTGTTACGGTTCACTCCGTCCGTGGATAGGATAGACCTATGATTGATTCTCGTGAAGAGGAGTGTCAAGGAAGCAGGGCAAGCAGGCTTATACTAAACAGGTCTAGTACAAGGTATTATATTTAGTGCTTAGGAGATTACTAGAATCATAACATGAGTTAAGTATAGAGCTTCTACCTACTAGGAAACATCGCTATCTATATAGATATAGGAAACATTAGATCAGCTGGATTAGTTCTAATACCACTGACTCTCTAGATTAGTTAGATTAGTACTGATACTACTAACTCTCTAGATTAGTTAGATTAGTACTAATACTATTAATTATAACGAGAAGTACTTCGTCCAAGCGTAGTATAAGAACTATAAGTTTAGGCTATAATATTAGATTCCCCCTTATTAGTTTTCGTCCCGAAAACTTTACTACTCTATAATGCCACTTATTAGATCTAAATCCAAGTCTACTTTTTTCTATTATTAGTTAGTTAATACTATTATTAGAACTAGTTTAATAGCTATAAGGGTCTATTCGAATTATAAGCGTACTAGTTAGGCTGATAAGTATAAGGTTAGGGCTTCTGCTAGTCGCTACGTAGAGTATACCCGGAAGGGTTTATTAGACTATAACCTCTCGCCTTTCTCTCCTGTAAAATAGACTAAGATATGGAATCAGCGGAACTAAAAGGCCGCTGAGGCTAAAGAAGCTCTAGCTAAATTCACTTAATTATAGAGAGAAGTAGAGGTATTAGAAAGGAAAGGAATCGCCATAATTAAGAGCGAAATTTAAAACATTAAAGAGGTAGAGTACGAGGAGTAATTAAATATAATTAATCCTAGTAACTTCCTCTTTAATATCTCTTCGGAATAGGTTAAAGTTCCGGCGGATTTTAATTAGAGTAGTCTTATCGACGTTAATAGAATTACCATAGAAGGTCCTTATAGCCCCGAAGGTTCTTAGCTGGCTCCCAGGTACTTTCTAATTCTTTATAGTCTTTCCATTTAATAAAGTAGTCCTAACCCTTCTATTCTAGGATCTTTTCGATTTTATATTCTTTAGTTTCAGCCTTATACTTCCAGTCTTCCTGAAGAGGTATTCCGGAGTCGGCTAGTTCTAATAATAAGACGTAGAATACTAGATATACTCTAGCGTCAGGTGGTAGCTATAATTCATAGTTAATAGGTCCCTTAGATTACTTAATTAAAAATGGTCTAACTTTAATATAGTCTAGTTTCTTATTTAATCTCTTATTCTTTAGATTTTTTATATGGAGGTAAACCTTATCCCCCTTCTTTAGCTAAGGATACATTTTTCTTTTCTTATTAACTCGTCTTTAAGTCTTTATATTAACCTCGCTGATTTATTGCTATATATTACTATGTAATCTTTTTATATCGGATGCTAACACCGTTACCTTTTCTGCTCTTGAACCTTATCGTGGTTCTAGAAATAGGTTAGTATATCGTCTATAATTTATAAAGAATAGCGATATTTACGTAGTATCTAACCTTTTATTATTAAGTGCTAACTGTGCTATTAGAAGTAATAATACCTAATTATTTTATTTATGGTTAACGTAGTATCTCAGGTATACTTCTATTATTTAGTTCGTGCGCTCTATCTAGCTATCCGTCTCTAGATGGTAGGCGGTTGATATTCGTAACTTAGTTCTAATTACAGCGATTAGCGTCTTCTAATAATAAGATGTAAAGAGTCTGTCTCTATCTAATATAATAGATTCAGGTATACTATAATCCCTTATCAGCCTATCGAGGAGTATATACCCTAGCTAATCTGCTTTATAGGTTTCTTTATAGGGAATTAAGATCGTATACTTTATTAACTTATCAATAATTACTATTATTAAGTTAAAGATATCTCCTATAACTAGATCTCTAGATTTTAGTAGCTTAACGATAAAGTCTATTATTATATCCTTCTATAATGTATCTAGAACTGGTATAAACTATATTTACCTATATTTAGCGTGGCGTATAGACTTATTCTATTAATAGTAAATACATTCTTTAATATATTTCTTAACGTGCGCACGTAGTCGTGGTACCGCATATATTCGTTAGAGGATCTTCACCGTTTTAGAGATTCCTGGATGCCCTAATAAAGGATTATTATAATGATCCCGGATTACTTCTTTAGTATACCTCTTAGGCAAGTACGTCTTCCCCTTATATTAGAGTAGCTCTTATCCTAGTTACTAATTCCTTAGCTATAATACTAGCTTATCATTAATATAGCCTTCCTTCAGGGTTAGCGTAATATCCTAGACCGTGATTCGTATAGTTACTACTAAACTCTATATTAGTACCAGCGATCCGTCCTTTTCTTATTTGAGAATTAGCTTCTCTATAATATCCTTGGATTCTATATAATCCGTACGCCTACTTAAGGCGTCCGCTCGACTATTATCTTTCCCTAGGGTGTATAGTATTTTAAACTTATACTATCCTAGTAATTCTAATTAATAGACTTATCTTCGGTTTAACTCCTTAGTTATAGTGAAGTTCAAGAGATTCTTATAATCCGTGAAGATAGTAAGTTCTAAATAACTCTTAATATATACCCTCTAATTCTAAAGTATATATACTACTACTAATAGTTCTTTATTATAAATATCGTAGTTCTATTCTACTACCGACATCTTTCGTAAGTAGTAGGCGATCGGGTACTATTTACTATCTTTTTCTTAATATAAATAAGCGCTGATTATAAGATCCGAGGTATCTATTTTGATATAAGCAGGTTCGTTTACTTGAAAGGTATAAAGTACTAGTGGATTTTAATAGGCTTCTTTTAATATCATGAATACTTTCTATTGACTTATTTCCTATTGAAATCCTTTTTCTTTCTTAATAATATCTATGAGTAGTAGGGCTATCTTTAAATACCCTTTAATAAACCTTCTATTAAAGTTCGTAAATCCTAAGAAGCTCTAGACTGATTTCATATTATATAGTATAGGCTATTCCGCTATAGCCTTAATTTTTTCAGGGCTTATACGAATGCCTGTGATACTTACTATAAATCCTAGGAATTCCACTAATTCCTTATGGAATTCGTACTTCTCTAGCTTAAGGAGTAATCTAGCTTATGATAGGTAGGTTAAGATATCCTATATACACTAGATATATTCTTCCTTAGTCTTAGAGTAGATTAAGATATTATCGAGGTAAGCGATTACGATATAATCTAAATAAGCTTAAATAATATTATTAACTAGTACTTAATATATTATTAGTACGTTAATAAGTCTAAATAGTATAACTAGGTACTCGTAATATCTATATCGAGTCCTAAATATAGTTTTCTATTCTTCTCCTTCTTTTATTCGGATTAAGTTATAAGCTCCTTATAAGTTAAGCTTAATAAATATCTTTATACGAGAGAGTCTATCCTACAGCTCGCTAATATTTAGTAAAGGATATCGATTCTTAATAGTAATATCATTTAACTTCTAATAGTCGACGTATAGCCTAAGCTTCCTATCCTTTTTCGGTATAAAGAGGATTAGATAACCTACTAGTAATTTAGATTCTTAAATAAATCCCTTCTTAAGGTTCTTATTAATATACCCGCGTAGTATAGTAAGTTCCTTTTCTAATAATATATAAATTAATCTAAATATTAGTTCCTTTCCTAGTTTAAGTTCGATCTCATGATCCTAAGATTAGTATATAGGTAAAGCTTTTACTATTATCTCTTTTATAAAGAGATATATCTATTTCTTATACTCTTATAGGATATTAGGAGGTTCGTCTTTTCCCCTATTAACTCTAGCTTAGTTATCCGGCTAACCCTTATTAGTATATACTAAGTTAGACTCTTATCCGAGGTTATCCTTTTTCGAAACTAAAGTATAATAAGCTTCGACCGGTCTTCGGTTCTATTTCTTATCTATCGCTATCCTCTATTAGCGTATAGGTTATATACTAATAACGTCTCTAGTATTCGTAAATGTAAGTACTCCTTTCTTCTAGTTAATTACTGAATTATACTTCTTTAACTAAGGCATTCCTAAAATGATATAATAAGTGGCTATCCTAACTATATTAAAGGTTAGTTCCTTATGGTGGCGTTGAATTATTATAGGTAGCGAGTATGTCTCCTCGTCTATCCTTCCTATTAATAGCGTTAACCTGTCGGCTATCTATAAGTTATACTATTCTTTCTTTCTTCGAGTTAGTAGGCCTAGTAACTGTACTAAATCTCGAGAAGCGAAGTTACTAGTCGCTCCAGAATCTATTATTATAATAGTTCGTTAACTATTAATTAGTACCGGTATATTTATATATATATTATACTAAGTGGCATATAGGAATTACTTTAGGGTTAGTATATTAATCTACTCATGTCTTCCTATAATATAAGAGATTACTCTTTTCCCTATTTAGGGAGAAAACCGTATATCTTCTTAATTTCTATGTGCTTTTAGTATCTATTATACATGTACGTATACTACTCTAACAAGTGGTAATATTCTTTATTTAGGCTATGCATTAGTTATTTCTTTATACTATCGTACTAGTCTACGGTAGATCCTGGAAACTATACGTTAAGTCGTTTACTAGCTAAGTGCTAGTTATAACTATCGCTCGTGTAATCTCTCTAGATCATTCGTTTATAAGACGTACCTACTGCCTATCTTCCTAGCTCCATTCGAACTTATAAGTAGTACTTATAGTAGTCGTCGGCGTAGGCTATCTAATATATAATACTATGTTCTAGGTATACTAAGTTAAATCGGTAATCTTTAACGTATAGCTTTTCTTCGTGATACGTTTTCTCTAAGTGTTTTCCTTTATTTAATCCTTATAATGCGGTAGTATAAGATGGAGAGTTATCCGGAGTATCCCTGCTAAGTCTATAGCGTAGCGCTTCTTCCTCTGAGCTCTCTTAACTTTCTTACCCATGTTCTAAGCTATACTCTAGAACCTCGCCGTTATCTAAAGATTCCTATTCTATCTTCTTCTCTTAGACGTCTTAGAGTTATTATTATAATTAGTCTACCTCTATCTAGATATTAATGACTAGGTCCTTTAGAACTTCCTTAAGTTCTAAGTCCTCTCGTCTTATTAGGATAAGATACCTCGTGGTTCTTATATTAATATCCTAGGGTGATATTCCATAGTCTTTCAGATTCTTAATGAATTAAT
>JAABUK010002624.1_pt1 | contig 31983 bp, 49 predicted proteins | sample 5559141 | NCBI WGS metagenome assembly JAABUK01 (sample SAMN10711869, study PRJNA513367) | rock metagenome | isolation source: Antarctica rocks | place: Antarctica: Victoria Land, Pudding Butte nord | collected 2016-01-03 | reverse complement strand
TGCCCACAAGTGGGTGCATCTTGATGCCTGTCGTCCAGATGCAGGTGCCAAACTCCACATTCTTCTTGGTGTTTGTGGGTGCGTCTGTCACCACCACCTGTCCTGGCTGCACCTCATTCACCTGCATGGCCACACAAGCTTCATGTGCTAATGTAGCGTGTGGCTATGTGTTGTTGTGTGTACCCGTACCAATGCCTCTTGCCATGCATCTTGTTACCGCACATAAATTAGGGTGAGTTACTGTGATAAAAAGGGATCCACCGTCCCCTCAACTGCAACAGCCACTATTGTGTCATCAGGATAAGCCAGAGAAAAGTACTCAGCACACTTGCAATCTATCCACATCTGTGTACGCATATCAAGGATGAAGGCACCTCTGTTTGAGGGGATGCATTGCACAAGACAAGGTGATCAGGCCCATAGGAAGGTGCAAGAAGAAGACTGCATAGAGGACAGAGTATAGAGTCAGGCATACCCTGCAGCCCATGACCAGCTCAATGCCTTGCCTCTGGAACTGGTCCGTTGCATATATGGCAATCTGACGGTCATAGGTGCTCAGCACATGGTCGTGCGTATCCACCAGTCGCACTCTCACAATGTCCTACAACCAACCAAACAAACACAGGGTCAGACACCGGTAGACTTCAAAAGCCTGTTGGGTAGTTTGGCAGCTGAGGCTTGGTGTCTGATACAAGCACTGCACGATACAAGTACCATCAGTATGAACATTGTCATTGGCACTGTCAGCATGCTCATCTTTGCCATGAATGTTATCAGCACTGGTATCATCATGCAGCTGCTTGTGAGAAGCAGAGGGTTCAGGAACATGCTCCTGTGATGTGCAGCCATTTGCCTGCCACTAGTACTCTGCCAGAACACAAGGGCCCCACCAGCAGCATCCCTGCAGTTTAGCCTCAGCAGAAAGGTGCATGAGGCACAGGCTGCCCAAACAAGCTGCAAGAAGCTCTGCAGCCACATTGAAGGGCAGCAGCATTCACCGTGTGCTCACCAAGCAGTTCTAGACCAGCAGCTGCAGCAAGCAACAGCAGTGATAGCAGCAGCAAGCAACAGCAGTGATAGCAGCAGCAGCCACAACACGAGCAATAGCGTCAGCAGCAGCAACAACAGTGCTAGCAGCTGAGTCAGATACCTTGAGGGAAGGGAAGAGGTGCACCAGATCCTCCTTGATGTAGTCGTGCATCTCCGCTGCCAGCTCCACCCCTGTGGGGCCCCCACCAACCTGCAGCAGGAAGGGCATAATTGGCAAGTGTGACTGAGTTGAAGGGTACCATGTAGGGTGGCTGAGCAGAAGGGCAAAGTCAGCAGGCATTCATGGGGAGCAGAAACTGCCTTGGCATGTACAACAAGCACTTCCTGCTGCGTAAGCGGCACCCATTCAGAGGCAATCATAAAGATACAAAAGATGAAATTTGCAAAGCCCCTGCTGGGTTGTTGCATTTTCAAAACTCGGGCATGTGCAGGAGTTGCAGAAGGGCCAATACCAAAATACACTCTGGAACAGCGTAAGAGGGGACTGTGTGTATGTGCCCAGAAACTCATGCTTGGTGCAAGCTACATGGCAGTGTTCCGACATCAGAATCACAGTTCTAAGTGCAGGCAGACTAGAGGTAGTTGTACATATGAGCAGCAAACCATGCATCTTGATGGACGCAAAAGGATTGTGTAGCACAGGCGTACCACAACAAAAGTGAGCAGGCGTTTGCGCTCCTCTGGAGAGGTGCTGGGAAGAGCTGAGATCTCAAAGCACTCATTGATGCGCTGCCGCAGTGCTTTGGCCCCCTCCATGTCTTTCAGGAAGAAGCAGTTCTCCTCCACTCCAGGCACATTGAAAGTGTTGGTCACACTGCCCACCTGCAATTTCACAACTCTTCAGTGACCACTTCATGACAACCACCCAGGTGTGCATTTGTCCAATGTTCAACCCTGCAGCAAGATGCTTTGGCAGATTGAGTGCATGAGGTGTGCATTGGGTCCTGCTACGTGTATTTGTGATCATACCAGATACAACTAAATGCATGCTGCTGCTGCTGCTGCTGGTGTTCATGCTTTGCAGATTGCCAAGCGCCTTGCATCGTTTGAGACAGGGTGTCATACAGCTGTTGTGAACATGTTGGGCAATGGATGTAACCCTCCTCTTGCTCTCTCTCTCTCCGCTGGTCAATCTGTACACTTCTTGATCAGAACGGCATGGCACAGTTGATACAGCTACCATGGTCCATTATATAACACAAGTGTATAGTGAGTACATCACATGATGCCAGGCACCTTGACCAGAGCAACAGCAAAGCTGGTGTGATGACGCTATGTTGCCATTGCAGCTTTTGCTGCCGGGCTCTATATTACTCAGCAAGCTGCGGCAGCCATGTTGCAGTAGCAGCTTCACACAAAATTTATTGCTGGAAGACTTACAGCAACAACGAGGACATCATAGGGCACATTGAATTCACGTCCTGTGAACTCATTGCTGTGGCCTCTGAAGGGCTTGTTGTAGCGACAGGTAATGCTCTTGCCCACAGGATCCACATCCACACACTCAGCCTCCAGATAGTTGCCCTGCACCCAGCATCGTGTTGAAACAGCATGCCTGCAGGTGTTAATTGTTCTGTCCCAATTGTTGGGAGTGTGCTGGGCGAGGTTAAGCCGGTGCCAAAGCCTCGTGGCAAAGTCTTCTTCATGGAGCAAGTCTTGGCTCGAGATTCTGACGGGAATGTGAGGACAAACAGACTGAACATCCTGAAGCCCTCACAACCAGCAATCAGCCGTCACCTAGACAGAGGTGCATTGAGCTCCACATGCAGCAGCAACTGTTCATATGGCACAGAATGCAGCAGACAGGTAAGCAAAATGCATGGGTCGATCGCCATCGATAACTTTGCTTGCAAGCTGCAGCCTGAGGTTGCGACTGGAAGGCCAAGCAACAGAATGGGAACCGACCACAAAACATGCTTGAGGGTCACGCTCTGTTCCACAACATGCCACCTGACATGCAGGCTGACAGGAGGCTACATCGTACCGTGTCAGGAATGTGGCTCCTGACAGGATCCACAATGGATCTAGGCTCTACTGTCCCAGTGGCAGCACTAGGCAGAAGAGGAGTGTACAGGAAGTAATTACGCGGGGACACCAGGGTTACATCGTATGGTCCCACAGCTGCATGCAGGCCATCAAAAGGGTGTTGAATAAACTTTGCCAGCACCTCATCTGATGCAAAGCATGATGCATTGGGTGACAGCAGATGCAGCAGCAACAGCAGACATTTTCTGGTCAGCCTAGGGAAGGAAACTCAAGCACCCAGTCCTGCTATCAGGCAAGGTGCAATCTCGGCATTGGACACCTGACATTTTGGCAGAGATCATAGCGGTGGTGGCATACCGCTGGTCAATTTGGGGTCCAAGCTGCGTAGGAAGGAAATTGCGCCCCAACCAGAGCCCAAAACAACAATGCGTGTGCGTGGCAAGCCGCTAGGAGTGTGAGTGTCAGCTTCCTGCATTATGAACATGATGTATACTACAAGGTGCTGGAGGAATGCGTGTGGATCAGATGCTAAGCATCACTTCATGGACTGGATGCTTACTCTGTCTGACACCGACCATCCTTTTGCATGCCGCTGCCAGCGCTGCAGATTGTACAGCTGAACTGTCTCATTTGCCGCATGGCAGGCAAACAGAAGGTAATTGCGCGGCCTGATAGCCAGAGCAAACCGCATGAACAGTGCGCTGTACACACACATAGCTGCAGGAAACACATGCACATGTCAGCAGGGATAAGAAGCATATTCTCCTGCCTCGATGACCCTATGCAGTTGCCCATACCTCCTGTCATGTTTGGAGACAAAAGTGAGGCATCCTTCTGAGTGTCTGCCACCCCCTGCAAGCCACTAGTTCAAGTAACGATTTGTCCGGCTAGAATCTGGTCATGTCCATCACTTCATTTTTGCCTACCGCGATGACGAAACCCCAGTTAGCAACTGGACCCCAAAAGTGTGTTGTTTTAGGACCTGTGGGTGAACTCCAAAAGGCACCCAGCCTGCTTGCGAAAGTTCGCGAGGAGGCCATCGCGGACTGCAAGGTTCGAAGAGTCTGAGTCACTTTGAGGCTGGGCGAGCGGGGAGTGATCAAGTCGATGCTACATCACTTCGATTTTGCAGTCGCTTGATAAGACAGGTCACATGTCTCTGAAACTCGCGTGACGATGTGCAGGTGGCTTGCCAAAGCAGCAACTGAGATCTGCTGCACGACGGTGCAGCCAATGCGCTAGACAGAGCGTTGACTGTCTACAGGTCCGAACAGCCTCTTCCAAATGTATCACCAACTTCGACCACCGCTTTGAATTTACATGCAGCGGGTTGTAAACTTTTTCAGTGCTGAGAGGATTCATTTATGCTGCCTGCTTGCAGCCATGCATTGCTGATTGCTCAGTTCAGGGCTATGCATGAATCCGCTGCCAAAGCTTCTGTTCATCTTCGCTATGTTGTGCTGAAGGTCCTCACAGGCTGCAATGTTGCCAAGCATCTGCCTCAAAAGCAGGCAAATGCTTATTCTAATCTTGCAGCATCTGCTCAGACTCCACCTGAAGAACAGGCACGCTTGTTGGCAGCAATCAATTGTCACCAGGACAAACACCAGCACACGACACAGTGATCAATTATAAGCACATGCGTTTGTATGTATAGCAATGCTCACATTGTCGTGATCTTCTGTCTGAGTGCCGGTAGGTCCACTGGGAGCTCCCTTCTTTTTGGAGATGCCACTCACAATGTCATCTATTCGCAGCAGCATGATTGCACTCTCAACTGAGGTCTTGATGGTTTGCACCTGAACAACCACATCATCAACTTTGATAGCAGCTATACTGTGCCTATACAGCCACACATTGGAGGTTTCACCCTACAGCAAACAATACCTTGCCCTGCTTGTCTGTTACCCATATTCTCAAGCAGGAGCTTGATGCTACACTCAGCCAGTACAATCTGATCTCAATATGCTATGCACGCACGCCAACAAAGCTGGCGTGCTTGGGTGCACTCACCTTGACAGCGTATGGCTCCCATACACCCAGCTCCTTCATGTCAACAATCTCCCCAGTGTTTCCATTCAGCCCAAAAGTGCAGTCTGAGCTGTCTGCATGCTTTGCTCTGAGCTTGGTCAGCGTTCTGATGACATTGGCACCGCAGTTCTGGGCCAGGGTTCGGGGAATAACCTCCAAGGCCGTCCCCACTGCTCTGTAAGGACCCTGCTCCACGCCTTCCACCTGTTCAGTGAAGCAACAGTTTGTATCTGTTGCTTTGCCTAATTCAGGGTTTGATATATGCCAGGTTCATCTGAAGGTGCCTGAAAAGGTGCCTTGACAACCATGTGCCGAGCCGAGAAATGACATGGACTCAGTACCTAGCATACAAGGCTGGAATATGTGTGCAATGAATGAAAGGATCCAACGAGCCAAATGAGCACTTGCAGCTAGTGAAACCTATGACTTTATAAGATGCTGCGCTGAAATCAGTGGCGCAATAGCATCCAGATGAGAACAGCAGCAGTGTTAGGATGCATGCCAGATGTTGTCAAATGTGTGACAAGTCCATGAGAGACTTCTGTTTCAAGCAGAGGAGAGAGAGCAGACATACAGTGGAGGCCTTGTCATTGAGCCCTCGTGCAATTGCCATCTCCACAGCTCCTCCTCCGGGCACTAGCCTGGGATCCAAGGCAACATTCCTGGCAACCCCCATTGCATCGTGCAGGTTCCTCTCAACCTCGTTCAACACATCCTGCAGACATGCAGGGCACGCTGACAACAGGTGCTGCCATTCAAGGACCGCCGAATAAAAAGCTGCCGAAACAGCGTTACCAAAGGTATCTTCAATGAAATGAGTTCTGCCGACTAAATTGTTGTCAAATAGCGACTGTTCTGGCTAGGGGACACCCCTCAGCATGAGTCATATTGTGAAGCCAAGTGGCTGCTGTGATGCAGCAGGCAGACTGAGGTTTGATGAGCATATAGCAGTGTGGCTCTTTGTTGCACATTGCAAGTTGCACATACCTTAGATGCACCTCTGAGGACAATGCTGCATGCCTTTGGCTTATCACAGTCCACCACAAAGGTGAAGAACTCGTCTCCGATCTTCTGCACCTCGAAGAGACCAGCCCGTGTTCCAATGTCGGACGCCCGGATCTCTGCAGCAGCAGAAGCACCGCGGCTTCATATGACGAAGCTTTGTGGCACGTGCTGATGCTGCTGCAAGGTACAAATGCTAGTAACTTGCAATGTTGGGCATAGCTTGAAAGGTGAGACTTTCATGAGCTGAGACAGTGAAACGTGGCTGACTCAAACCATCTTGCAACACAGTAGCAAGCAGCAGTTTCACTGGAGCATTGTGTCAGGCAGAGTACCCTCTGCTCTGTGTACAATGGTAGCTCCACAGGCCCTGGATATTCTGTTGTTGTCTGTTTTCCTGAGCCGCCTGATTGCGCTGATGCCTGCCTTCGTCAGGAAGTGCATGGCGAGATCACTGAGTCCCTTCTCAGTGATGACCACATCCGGTTTGTGTTTGATGATCTCTGCGCAAACATCCTTGATGTATTCCTCCTCCATCTTCAGCAAGGTAGCCCTGAAGCCAATGCAGCCAATTACCATGGGCTTGCTGCCTATGGCTGGTGATTTGCTTTTTGCTGTCTGTGTGAAGCTATGAATGTGTGAAAAGCAACCTGTCCGTGTTGCAATACTGCAGTAAAGCACATGTCCAGCAATGTGAGGACCAGGAATACGCCACTTGCGACATGGATAGACATGAACAGCAGAGACGTACCTGACAAGCCGTGCATCAAATGTATGACTATGTGCACGCTTCTGAAAGGGAAGATGCATTGGCGTGTCTGAAATATTAGCTTACCAGTCTTCCTCCTTCTCAATCTCCACATTGGTCTGGTTCTCTCCCTTCTTGTACTCAAGTGGGCAGTCCAACAGCAGGATACGGGGATTGTGGATCTTGCGGCGCATGCGCCCTGGCGCCACCACATCCTTCTGGAACATCACTCCACTCAACACTCTGCAACAAACAAGAGCAGATCATTGCTAAAGGAACTTCTGAAGGACAAGCTGAGCTGCAAACTCCGAGCCAAACATCTGCCCCCTTGAAATGACAGGGTTGAAAGCAGCTGCTCAGTGATTAGGCGGAAGGCACAAAAGGAGTGTCTATTGAGAGTATTCTACCTGCAGTCCTCAATGGCACCTCCTGGAATCTTCTCGATCTTCACGTACTTCTTGATGTCAATTTCACGCTGCCCTGTGCTGGCTTCTGCCATGACAGTTGTGACAGCATCCAATGCCAGTTCCTGTGTTCGCATCAGACAATCTAGCATCCCAATGGATCCTGAGCCTCAAGGGCGTTTTTGGCAGAGAATCCAAAAATGTAAACTTGGGAGTCAGGCTTTGCACTGCACAGCAAGCGATGCACGTCTGACTTGACAGGAGCAGCACAAGTGACATGCAGGATCATCAGCATGCTGTTGAGACATGGTTGACAGGACTCTATAAACACTCACCGCCATTAAGTTACCAAACTGATTGGTGAACTTGGTGCCAATGCAGCTGTTGACAATTTTGAGCATCTGAGCCTTGTCATTGGTGTCAATGGGAAAGCTGAGCTCATCCACAATCTTGATGGCATCCTCCAGAGCTCTGACATAGCCCCGCACAATCACAGTGGGGTGGACATTCTTCTCCAGAAATGGCTCTGCCATGTGTAGCATCTCGCCAGCTGCATGGTTGAACATGACTGGTCATGATGACTGCCTGATCAGTCTGGTGTTGACACGATTGCTGTATGTCCCCAGTCAAGGTACAAGATCTGCCTGTTCAAGAAACTTTGACTGAACAGTGCATGAGCTGGAGCCTGATTACCTAAGATGATGACAGAGGTTGTGCCATCACCAACCTCTTCATCTTGTGTTCTGCTCAGCTCTATCATGGACTGCATCAAAGGTCAGGAAGCTGGGATCTGCTGCAAAACTTGTCAAAGACATGCAGCAGTAGGTGCGGCAGCAAGTTTCAAAGCCGACCTTGGCTGCAGGATGTGTGACATCTATCTCCCGCAAAATTGCATTGCCATCATTTGTCAACACAATGCCTGCAAGGGCAGACAGATGAAGAGGCTGCATTTGCATGTATTGAATGCTTTTACAGGTTTTCTTTTCGCATACCCCCGGAAGAGTCCAGCAGCATCTTCAGCATAGCCCTAGGCCCAAGAGTGGTTCGTACTATGTCTGACACGGCCTGTGCAAGCCGAGACATTGTTCATGACGTTCAACATCTCAATGGTCAGCCTTGCCGGCAGCGCGCCCAGCATGGCCCTGACGCAGGAAGTTTGCCCTGGCTGCTAGGTTTACCTTTGCAGCCATGATGTTGCCTGACTGTGCTTTCTTGCCAGTCTCTCTTTTTGTATTTGCCGTAAGCACAGCCATAGGAGCTTGCATCTCGACAAGGAGAGGCTAAGCGCCGGTGTCAGAGGAAGGGAGGTAGCTAGCGCCAAGCACACTGATCAGCAATCAGACACGGCGTTGATCGCGCGCAAAGGCGATTTTGACCGTCGACGGCTGGCGGCCGTGAGCAACACTTTACAGCAGTTCTTCCGAGCTATCTCAAGTATGAAGTCACGCTCGCAAGCAGCAGATGGTCATTTGCATCTTTGCAGCTTTGCAGTACGGAAGAGGTGAACGCGTCAGGCGTACTTTCTTCGCTGAGTTTCCGTGTTGTGTCAGTGTTTTCTTTTTCACTTGGGCACTTGGTGATCGCATCCCATCTTTGCGACCGAGCGAGTTCCTTGGCCAACGTCACACGCACTGAGGCGCCATGTCGGGCCACACCTGTATAAGCTCAGGTACACTGTTTTGTCAACACAACCACCCCTACTGTCGACCTGCGGTACGGTCCGGTGTCAGCAGCAAAGCAGCTTGTGACGAAAGCCGCAGATTGTTGCCTACCACATTGTTGGCCCGCTCACCTAGTCAGTCCTCTTCCAAATCTCATTGTGGAAGGTACAGCTCACAGAAGAGCAACTGTCAGTGTGTTAGCAGACCAGAACATCAGTCACAGCAGGAGCGGATTCCATTGCACATCTTGGCTGTCATGGCAGCAACTTTGAGCTTGTCAGCTCCAGCGTGGGCAGAGCTGCAGGTACAAGTCCCTTGCTGACCTGAATGTTTTTGTGTGCATAACACTGTATTCAAAGGGCGTCTCTGTCCTGCAGACTGTGCCGTCAAGTCAAGCCACCCAATATGCAAAGCCTATACAACAGCAAAAGGTGGACAAGGGATTTGTGGCTCTGCTGTTTGCTGGGGGTGCAGCTTCGCTGTTTGGTTCAGCTGTTCTGCTGGAGAAAAACGCAAGATTTTTCCCAGCTATTTACAAAGCAAATCAAGTCATGCGTGAAGCAGAAAAGCGAAATCAGGTATGCCAGGCTGTCATTTGACTGGTGTGCATGCAAGCTTGGCATGATCACAGATCTGCGCCAAGCTGCAGCTCTCTATGTTGCATTGTGCAGGGCCGTGCCATAGCAGAGCAGGCAGTGGTGGATCTTGAGCAACAAGACGAGATGCGGCTGCAAAGAAGCGTGGAGGCTGGCTTGGCTAATGCCCAAGCAAGGGTGCTGCCTGAGTCCAGCAGTGGCACTTCCACTTCCCGCAATGGTACAAACGTAGACACAGCTGACAGCACATCAGAGGCTGGCAATGCACAGCTCAGTAGCAATGCAAATGATCACCATCAGGAGAAAGTGCATGGTGAGGATCATGTTGATGGCAGTTCTGGCTCAAGTCCTGAAAGAACAAAAGGAAGTCAGCTGTCAGCAGCTGAGAAGCAGAAGAGTGCAGCCAAAAGTGTCTCCTGACCCTGCACAGCCTGGACAATTTTGGCCACTTGCACTGCCATTGTATTTTCGGCAAGTCACGTTGAACGTTGTTTGAAGCAACTTTGCTGGCACATGTGTGGTCTGATGTCACAAGCATGCTCAATGGTCCCGCAAAATACCATGAACTCATGGTGCTGATTTGTGTATTGCACAAACACTGCGTTTGACAGTATGTTGTAGGCCAAGTTGAGTTTCCACGATCTGGAATGCGCCTGGCTTAGCATCAGCCTGTGCTGAATCCGCTAGCTAGCTATAGCTGAATCACCACTATTAATTGTAATGATCAATCATGCTGTGGGTGGAGGAACCTAGGTCAGCGAGTTGTGACCTAGCATCACCTGACGCAGTGTCAGCTGCTGCGGGAGGTGTCGAGACATTCTTGTTTCGTTTCATCAGACTCAACTCACAGCATGCAGAACCTGAAGAATGTCCGCATGCCTCAGGGCAACGCTGCTGGCAGGCTTGGAGGGTTGATCATTGGTGGTGGTGCTTTGCTGTATGGAGTTTCGAACAGTCTGTTCAACGTAGAGGGTGGTCATCGCGCCATTGTGTTCAACCGTGTCACCGGCATCAAAGAAGATGTACGTCTTGCGATTGCCGCTATGGTAACTTTACAACACCTGTTCACCTAGGGGCATGTTCTGACAGGTGTACGAGGAAGGGACTCATCTTATGCTTCCATGGTTCGACCGTCCTATCATATATGATGTTCGCACTAGACCGAACGTCATTCAAAGCACCTCTGGCTCCAAGGATTTGCAAATGGTAGGTGGTTAGCTACGCAGTGCTTTGTGGCTGCAAGCCCTGGTCATTTCAGTTCAGTCCTTCAGTCAGAAATGCACAGCTGTTTGTTCCAAACGTACATCGTATGTACAGGTGAACATTGGTTTGCGTGTGCTGACGCGACCTCTGCCAGCAAAGCTACCAGAAATATACAGGACTCTGGGCACAGATTATGCAGAAAGGGTCTTGCCGTCAATCATTCAGGTGTGCGGCTGGCAAGTCACAACTTTGGAAACGGCTTCTGCACACTGTGTCTACACAACGTCTTTGTGCTACTGCTGCAGGAAACGCTGAAGAGCGTCATCGCACAATACAATGCCAGTCAGCTTCTCACAATGCGAGAGGTACATCTGGCATTTGCTCAGCAGAGCTCCTGCATGCATCCTGTTGGCCAAGTCCAAGTCAAGAGTCCATGTGGCAGCACAGCGGCCTGATCTGTGACCTTCATGCAGGTTGTTAGCAGAGACATTCGACGAATCCTGACGCAAAGAGCGCAGTACTTCAACATATACCTTGATGATGTGTCCATCACCAATCTGACTTTCAGCAGGGAGTACACAGGTGCTGTAGAAGCTAAGCAAGTGGCTCAGCAAGAAGCAGAGAGAGCCAGATTCATTGTAAGCATGCCATGCTAAGTGTCTTGCTTAGCAAGGCAGCTGACACTAACTTTGCTGGACCACAATCACTTGATACTGCTGTTTAGTCAAACAGCTTGCAAACACGTGTATGTGGTATCATCTGTACATAGCTACATACCAAGACAAATGATGAGCTAAGAAGCAGTTTTGACAGCAGTCATGTACTGGCAGCAGAAGGATTTGGCTTGCAGGCATCCTTGCGCTCATGCTGTGCTGATGAACTGCTCCTTAACCTTTAATCTTCACACACATACTGTGCATGCAGGTTGACAAAGCAGAGCAGGATAAGCAGAGTGCCATCATCAAGGCACAGGGAGAGGCCACCTCAGCGCGACTGATTGGAGAGGCCATCCAGGAGAATCCGGCCTTCATCACTCTTAGAAAGATAGAAGCAGCACGTGACATTGCCGGCACCATCTCTGGAGCCGCCAACAAAGTGTTCCTGAGCTCTGACAGTTTGCTGTTGAATCTGGTGAGTCTTGTGTCCATGCCAAATCCTGACAGTTCTAACGCACATTTTGCATGGCTGAAAGTGTCTGGGATTTCCTACGGCACTATCCCGTGTATCTCCACATTGCTGGATGTCCATGCTGTGCGCACGCTTCAGGACTTACAAGGCTTGTATTGTTGTGCAGGGTGAACTTGACGTGCTGGGCCAGGTGCGTGCTAAGCGATGATGATGGTCACCGCCCGTCTGCTGAAGCACTGAAGCACTGTTCACAGATCCAACTGTACTGATGGCCCAGCTCTGAAGTTCATAGCTCTTGAAACTTGACCCATTGGCGGTCATACTATATCCTTCATAGCTTGCAGCTTCAACAGAATGCAACACATGCCTGAACACTTGCTTCAGCTTGTAGGCTCGCTGAGATAACGTTGCAAATTAAGTATCTCTTGCCTGCTGCAGCACATTTGTCTACCCATATGCATTTGGTGAATGCATGAAGCAGAACCTCCTCTTGCAGTGATCGATTACATTTGTCAGCATCCCCAAGCCAACAAGGCCAGCAGGGATCCTTTGGTTCTCTTGCTATTGCACGACAGAAATCTTTCTCAAACACTAGACTGGCTTGCAAAGCATGTCAAATGAGCAGATCTGCCAGTAAACCTGAGACTCTGCATCTTTGCAAATTTGCACCCAAGAAGGCGTGAATCATTGCACCTGCGAAAGTCTGCCGTTGTGGTCATGAGCTGACAAATGAGGAGCCTGACACAAGCTGCCTTTGACCTGTTGCTTGTACCCATTTTGTGCTGAGCAAGATAATGTAAGCAGTGCATGACAGCTGTTAGCCGACGCAGATACTATATGGCCATCTTAGCCTGACCGGGCATGCTGAATTTGACTGGTGATTGTGACAGCCACAAATAGATGGCCAAACGACAAACAACACTCCTCGAAGTCACCTCAGGACACTGTATGCATTTGCACTGATCAGAGCAGTATATGGACAGTGGCATTGCACAGGTGAATTCAACTAACGAGAATATGCAATTTTCAGAGGCTGAGAATGGTGTCTGACTCTCAAGTCAGAGCACATGTAGCGCTGAGTGCATGTACGCTTTCCCACAAGGCAATGCTGGCTGACTGGCTGGCAAGGCACTCAGTGATTGACAATCATGGCACAGTTCTGAGACACCATCATTCAGGTCAGGCCTTTGCTGGCAGGTGTTGTTACCACTGCAGTGTGCTATGTTGGTGGCAATGCCTGTGCTCATCAGCAGGACACTCCGGGTTACAACATCAGTTGCTGCTTGACATGTGTCCCAGCCAGGGCAAGCGTCCTCAGCATTGGAAAATCAACCTGAACTTGAACAAGTCTGTCATAAGTGGCATGATGCATGGCGTGATGTGATGGGCTTGCTCATGCAGGCCTGCAGCAGGAAATGTGAATGCCCTATTAGACAGGTACATACATGATGCCCTTGCCTCAGGCTCCTCAGCAAAGGGTATTTGACCAGAGCACTATGCAGCAATTGCCAAGGAGGGACAGCTTCAGTCACCATACAGCTGGAGCACTGATTGCTTGCTTGCAAAGCATTGTAGACTACGACACAGCTTCTAATGTGATCAGTCGCGTCTGTGTTGTCAATGCAAACATGTACAGACAACAGTAGCAAGTTCCCTTTCACGCCCAAGCCTGGAAGACCTGTAAACTATTGATGTTCAGGCTTAAGCTTGCATACAACCACAACACAGTTATGGACTGATAGAGATGACACTTAATGCCAAATGGCAATGCTGCATTTAGGGTGTTCACTTAGGAATGCAGTAGCTGCTTGTGACGCAACTGCCCCTGCCTTGCCAAATGCCATAGTGCAGGATGCTGAATGCCAAAATGCAGGCTGACACAACAAGCTAGCAGGGCTAGAGCTCAGCAGTTTCAATGTAACTTTCAACAAGGTCAAGCTGGGAGAGCGTGCTATGTGCAGCTCTTTGACAGCAGCTTTCACAGGAAAGATTTTGATCTGCTGTGCACAACGACAACAGGTGTAAGAACATTAACAGCAGCCGCTTGTCAAAATGCAGAAGAACAAGACAAAGAAGACTGGCAGCATGCCCAGTCTGTATGGCGTTTGATGAGGGCCTGGCTCATATCATGTATGTTGGCATATATCTGGCCACCATGAAGTATTGCTTGTGCACCAATGGCAGAAGTGTTGAAGAGCTCCAAGCCGGTGAGCATGTGCACACGCAAGCAGCCAAGCAGCCAAGCAGCCAAGCAGCCAAGCAGCCAAGCAGCCAAGCAGCCAAGCAGCCATATATCATGTCTCTTGAAGTCGATGCCAGCTCCGTTCATACGCATATGTATACATGCCATCAGTAGCTCTGGTGACATGCTAGACAGGCCTGCATTCACTCCAAAGGGAAAAGCCAGCACTTCTGGACAGCCTGCACAAAATGCACATGCTCAACGTATCGGTTGTATAGGTATAAACTCCAACGCTGACAATCGAAGATGCGCAAGTCACATCAGCACAGCAGGGTTAATAAGAGGTGTGCTAAAAGTTGAGTCCCAGCTCCAACCAAGGAGATCATCTGGTGTCAGCTTGCATCACGTTGCATGACTACTTGACACATATTCACTTCTTGATGTTGCTTTGAGCGTTATGACATATCCATGTATGAAGATCAGCTGGCAGTGAAACTGCTTACCAGTTTGAATGGCCGAGCCCAGGTGAATGATGGTGCAATGCAATCCGATCATCTGACCCAGATCATCACCTGTCTCAGTCACCAGGACCTTGTTCTGCTTTAGAGTCACGTATGCCCATCCACAGCCATGCAGCATGACCAACCCCTGTACAGTATCCAGTCAACTGAGTTGTCGTAAAATGATGCATACTTGATGCGTAGTGGCTTGCCTTCAGTGACAATGGAGCCAATGTGAATGTGTGCAAACTAGCTGCCTCGTGCTGTATCATGATATTATCCTTGCACCAAAGTGGATCTCTTTCATGATGCTCAAGCCATAGAAGTTCTCAAGTGAAACTTCACACTGTCTTGTTGCTGTCTAGTATGCTTTGTGGTATGCTTTGTGTAGTGTGCACAGCAGAATGAGGTGGTCTGATGTGGGTGGGAAGTCATTCTGGACCATTGCTGATGAGACAGAGAGGAGGGCCTTTGTTGCAAAGCGTCATGAACAATGGGTATGTGTTTGGACTGCTGTAGATTGTGCGCCTGGATGCAGTGTTTTGCATGCAAATGCTCATCAGGTCGTTCATGCTGTTACTGTCTGTCAATCCCAGCTTGTCTGCTGTTCTTGAAGCCTTGTTTTTTACTCGACTGCCGGGCTTGCTGCACCTTGTCATGTCTTGGTATTAGCTGCATCAGCAGAAGGGTCTTGCAGACTTACAGCATGATGCAGACCGAAAGCTTGCTGCTCAAAACGCATATGCTATTGTCATGCAGGCTGATGCACATGCCGCTGGCAGTGCTGTGCCCATTGCACCTAAATTTCTGGCTGACCTTATTCCTGATGTCAATGAGCACACCTCTGCAGCAAGGCTCATCCGGCGCTTGCTGCATCCTGATCCAGCTCGCAGACCCACTGTGCAGCAGGCACTTGATGACGACTTTTTGCAGCCTTGAATGGAGCGTGTGTTTGCTTTTGTTGCTGGTTTCCTGATAGATTGGATCTCAGATACACTCTCCAAAGGATAAACTGATTTGCAGAGCTTGGTAAAATGCCTGGATCACAGAGGTGTTACATCAGATACAGTATGCGGTCAAGCAAGGTTGTGTGAGGCTGCGCAATGCAGGTTTTGTTGCCGCTTTGTGTGCCGGTGTTAGTGCTGGGCGCTCTTTCTGGCAGTGAGCAAATACTACATGCTGGACTGTGCACATGATGCGCAACAACCATTACACCATCCTGCATGCAAAGAGTAGCTAGCATACAAATGTCCATTGCAGCAGTCAGATTTCAGACTTGGCATGTAGGCCGAGCATATTACACAACTAGCGCTGCCTGAGTCTTTCTAGTGTCCATGACTGGTCCGAGTACTCCTGGCTTTCAGTCATCACCTTTGTGCTTGGCATGGTGCTCAAACTTGAAGTTCTGAACAGCAGGTGCATGAGCAGACTTGCCAGTGCTATCCTGGAAATCTGCATGCCTGCTGTGACCTAAAGCAGCTTTAGTGGGGATGCGGGGCAGACTAGTCAGTACTGTTGTTGCAAGCTGACACATGCTGTGTTGCTGCGCCGCTGACCTGACAAACCTGTTGTCGTCTTGGAGGCAAAGCATGGCCTAAGGCCTACTGTCTGCCAAGTATGCCATATGTGCACTGACATGCTGTGAGGGTGTGTGGAAGAGCAGCCTATGTGCTCACATGAGCTGCGTGAGAAATGGAATGAGTTCTGGCTCAGTCAGACATGGGGTTGCTCTGCACACTGCAACAGCATGTGTGAATACAGTGTTTCTTGAAGTTCTTATTCCCTCTTACACCGATGTGCTGCTCGCTAGTGCATCAAGTGCAATGCATGCCATGGCACTGTTGCAGCCATGAAATGCCTTAGCAATTTGGCTTACAAAGTACACAGATTTGCGTAACTGACTTGCCTAACTGCCAAACTTAAGCAAATTATAGGAGTCAACTCATGTACTGACAAGTGCAGTACTGCAGTTTCGGGAATTTGTCATCGGATTCATACCACTAAGGAACTCATGTACTGAGCAATATGCTCAATGCGGTGCTCAGCAGGCGCCATGAAAAACAAGAGGGGCATCGGTGCGGTGCTGCAACTCAAAGAGACATCGCTCAGTATATTTGAATAAAAAAATCTCATCGCGGAGTCACGATGCTAGTGGCATGCCCGAAGTGGGGCTCGAACCCACGGCCACTAGGTTAAAAGCCTAGCGCTCTACCAACTGAGCTATCCGGGCGATTTCCTGAAAGATCGCTATTTTTGCACACCTGAGTAGTCAAGCAAAATGCGCATAGCCTGGACGCTAGCCTGGAGGTCTTTACAATTGCTGTAAGGCCTGTATTTGCGCAGCTTTGTTGTCACAAGCATCAACTACCTCACGCAGAGCAACATGCAGCACGCTCAAGTCACTTGTAGGCTCTGCACCTTGACTCTCATCTTCCATAAACCTCACCTGCTCTGCCAGTTCCTGCAGGGACAGACCTAGGTCACCCATTGATCATGAGGTGCAGCAAGGCAGCATTGCCATACCCTCATTCCCAGTAACCTGTTGTTGCACAGCAGGAACATGCTAGTAGGGTCTGCTCAGGAACACTCCCATTGTGGATACAAGGGACATGGTTATACAACGCAAGAGTCACTTGGTTGCTGACCTGGTAGTGCTCATACAGCTCATCATACTCTGCTTGCAGGGACTCCTGGACTGTCTGCATGCCCATGGAAAGGCCGGATGAGCTTGAGCAGCTGTTGTCAGCCCTGCAAAGGGTCATCACCTATCAAGTGTTTGCTGCTGTCAACCATCTGATTGAGTTCTCTGTCAAGTAGGGTAGGGTATGCAACATCACCAAAACCACACCTGTGCTGATAATACGTGCAGTACAATGCTGTCTGAGCACCAGCTCAAAGAATACATGCACAAGCACTCCAGGCAGCAGTTAAGCTTCTGAATTGCCTCCGCAAGTCACAGTCCCCTGTTTGGAGAGTTGCATGATGTGGGCTGGAGTGCTCAGGCTCAAGCACATTAACGTACTGATCTGAAGTGACTGAGTGGCTCAATGAAAGTCAAGCAGACTATTGTCAAACCCTCACCAGATCTTCATGGGAAGGGTCCTGTGACTCCTACCAGGGTCACATGCTCTGCCAGGACTCGCAGCGGGGCTGCCTGCAACAGCCCTGGGGCTGGCAAGGTCCGGTGGTGGAAGGGGCTCCCTGAGGCCAGGCAGTGGATCGCGGCGGGCATCCTGCTGCCGCTGTAGGTGGGAACGAAGTGCATCCCTGCCGCGAGCGAACACTCTTGACGCATCTCTGCAAGCCCACTTCCCCATGAGGCAGTGTCTTGGCACAAACAGCAATAGGGTACTTCTGTTGTTGTCTGGGAATGAGGCCAAGCAAAGCAGCTGACCAAAGAATGTTTGGTGCACCAAACAGTGCAGGCAGGATTTCACGGTACCCTCTGCCACGTGTAGCTTTGCATATTTTGTCATGATACGGCTTATTATAACAGTGCATCGGTATCTGTGCCTTTTTACTATCTTGCTGTAGTGTGAAACTCCAGAGGCTTTATGGGATTTGCCTGATGAGCTAATGCTGGGGAACTGCACTTGCCAGCACCCTAGGTAGCAAGTTTATACTTTTTGGGAAGAATGATGCCAGCTGCTAGGGAGCTGCAAATTCACCCGAGTTTCTCTTTCACCAGGACCTTTTGCACAACAGGCAAGAGTATATGCAGGACACACAGAGCTGAGCTGAGACTGCCACCTGTGAGCCTTGCATTTGCAAGGAGCTGGGTGACAGCAGTGGTGGTGATGATGCTGACAGTGATGCTGCCCAGCTGCTGCAGCCTTCCTTGCATGGGCACGCACGGCTTTGCCACCATGATGATCCTGAGCTCCCTTGGCAGGGCTGCAGCCCCCAGTCCTGTGGCACCGGCCCTGATGCTGGTGAGAATGCCAAGGCGAGCTGAGGCCTGAACGAGATTGCTTGCTTGTGACCATTGCTCTTAACATCTGGCGAAGCCTGTCGTTGGCACCCTGCACCGCCTGCATCAACCCATTTTGAGCAACTACACTTACACTTACACACACACACACACAGACACACACACGCGCGCGCGCACACACACCCAGCATGTGCATCTTTGCTAGTCAACATAAATGGGAGGCAGACAAGGCAGAGAGGAGCTGTGTGCAATGGGTATGATGGGCACACACCTCTCACCTCATGCAGGCTCAGCCTCAACAGAGCATGGCATCTGACATGCACACAGCCACTGGCCAAAACTGCTGCTTGATGCAATGACCATGGAGGTGGGTACAGTATGAAGTGCTAGCAGGTAGGCTGTGGACGGCCCATGCAGGTACATAGTGCACTGCTTGGCTTATGGAGGCCATGTAGCTGTTCGTGCCACTGGAAAGACCCAGGAACAGCTTGCAAAGCCTTGGTTCTGGTTGGCAAACGGTTGGCAACACGTTCTCATCATGCTATCTGACTGCCAATCCACTGCCAAAATAGCAAATGAGCCTTTGATTACCTTGACAGTCTTGTTAGCCTGGTTTTGCCCAGCAACAGCGTCCTGCAGCTCGATGTGCATCAGTGTTTTGGCCTGCAGCAATGACTGCTGCAAGCTTGCTACCTGTGCCTCCAGATGACTCACATGTCCACTGGCCTACATATCAACACAACAATATTAGTTTTTGCTCGCAAGGCTGGCCTTCCAAACGCAGGAGAGGTCCTCATTGCCCTTGTGCAGATGCGGTGCAAGAATATGCGCAAGAACATGTAAGCTCCATGATGAAGACATCGCTTGAGCTGATGAGATCATGCCCACCACATAGCAGCGATGCCGTGCACTCACCTGCCTCAACAGTATAGGACATAAAACACTAGGTGACAGGTTTTGGCCTGTCCTGCATGTTGAGTCCAAAAAGTTCGTTGTTGTACAATGCCACATCATCAGCATGCTTGTTGTCTATGCAAGGAGGCACATCACTCATGCTGTTCTGCAAAAGGACTCAGCAGTACGTGCCAGTGAACACAGTCATCCAGATGCAAATACATTTTGGCCCAGAATAAATTGTCAAACCTGCGCAAGCAGAGCTTGGTAGCGGTGTAGCAGGCTGTCGGCTTGGGTGTTGAAGACGTGAGTGTGTGCATGAATGTCGCTGTGCTGCAGGTTGGTCACAGCTGCGAGGCTGATCTTGAGGTGCTCAGCTTGCTCCTGTACCCTGCAGCATAAGGCGTACCTGCTGCTGTATGTATGCCTTCACAGACATTGTGATGTACCAAACATGACTCTCATGTAACACGTGAGCCAGTGCATATGCAAAGTTTGCTGCAGGTTCTTCATGCGACCGAATTTGCCTGTGCATCCTGCACTTATGACATTCTCAAGACTGCATATTGACTGCATCACATGTGGTCTTGGCTGGCAGCATTGAGCAAGGCCAAGCGCTGGGCGGATATAGGTAGACATGCAATACACTCATTCATCAAGAGCTGAAGAGAGCCATATAGTTCACATGGGAAGACAGAGAAAGGGACAGAATCCTGGAATCTTGCATGGTTTTATGGCTTGTCTTGATTGTGGCTGAATATGTGGCCGGGTGTTTGGTGAATGACAGCATGCTGGTTCCATTAGTAGTCAAATCTGTGACAACAGGTCCCGCCAGTGCCCAACTGACCATACCATTACATGCAAAATGTCACATGCTCAGTCAGCACTCTGCACCACTGTAGCTGTGTACAGCTACACACACCATTACGTGCACAGCGTCACCTGGTGTTCAAGGCACCATTCTGAGCCGTCGCATGCTCCACCTCCTGCTTGAGGGAAGCCAGTTGCATGTGCAAAGCATGTTCCTGCTGCGTGGCTGCATGCTTTGCACTTGCCAGCTCCTGCCGCAGCCTCTGGGCCTCCTGCACTTCAGGCTGCCTTCAGGACTCCTGATGCTGTCACAACATTATGCAAAGAGTAGGGCAGCAGCTGCCAAGGACTGTGTCCATGGAAGCAGTAAGCCGTGCAATGCACTAGCTGAAAGGCTCCATGACTTCCTCCGTTGAGCTGAGACTGATGGTGACTTGCTTCACAAGAGCCGATGCCTACTCATGGGGTAGGGCCTTAGCCTCAGCAGGATTTGCAATGTATGCTGGCAACTATCGGGGTAGCCTTGTACGATAGGCCTATCAAGACTAAATCATGGTGACTTGCTTGCACAGCTGGGCATCATGCTTCATAACAGTGCTGTTGAACGCAGAGCTAAGGCAACACAAAATCAGTGTCATGACAACATCAGCTGCTGCTGGCCTGAACTCCTCGATGAAGACACTGATGCAATCATCAAGCAATGCCATGACGCCGACTACAGCCATGGTCAGAAATAAGACGTGATGATGACATTCAAGGCACCAGTGCAATCATCCCATGCAGATCATGCAAACCTTCAGGACTGCACACTTTGTGTGAGGCCATTTTGCACACCTGATTCGCTTGCTGCCTGTCTGCAAGCAGCTCGTCTTGATAGCAGTGGTCATGCCGCTGCTGCTGCTCAGCATCCTTTGCTGTTCCTTCCAAGCTGCTGCACTGTGTTTCCAGCTGATGGACTTTGCTGGCCAGCTGAGCGTTCTCTGCTCTGGCTGTTGTGAGCTTTGATTCCAGCTCGTCCTGAAGACCAGCAGATGCTAGCTTTGCACGAACTATGCAGGATGCATCTGCTGAACACATTCTGACGCTGCAGTGGCACACAGTACAGCAACCTGATGACCCAAACATGTGGTGTTATGCAGCTGCTCAGCCGATTATCTTATGCAGGACAGTATAGACAGATGCCTGTTATACCTTGGTGTCCATCAAATCCTGGTTGTGGCGCTGCAGGCTGTCTAGTTGGTCTGACTTGCTGACAAGCTCTTGCTTTACAGCACCACTGGCCAAAGACTGCTCATGTAGATCCTGCTGAACTCGGCTGCAGGTGCAATTGCCAAATCAGGTGTTTACGCAGCATGCATGCACAGAAGCATTGCCTTGCACAAACACAGGTAGTTCCCATTGACACATGCAGGAATGGGCACAGTCTATGGTATGTCTTACCGCAAGCGCAAGCTCTGCTCCTGATGGCTGTGTTCTGAGTTTGCAAGCTGATGACGCATTTCTTGCAGCTGTGCTTGGGTTTTAGATACACGCTCCTCAGTTATTTGACCCTGAGTTTGCAAGATGTTTGAAGAGAAAACACCTATTTTGCAAGCTATGAGATGCAGTGGCTGTGCTCACTTTGCGGCGGAAAGCCTCCTTCTCCTGTGCAAGCTCGGCCATCTGTGAATCTAGACCCTTCAGCTTTTTCTGCAGACTCACGAGTGCAGCTTTCATGGCGGTGTTCTGCTGAGCCAGTGTCTGGCTGCAGCCCATTCTAGCTTGCTTGCGTCTTTTGAAAATGCGAATTAACGAGCAGGACTTATGCCTTGGATCCTGCTGGCATTCAAGGCATGTTGCGCTCTGACTTGCGGTTAGATCTGGTACTATCGCTGCCTCGAATGTCGGATGCCATTATGTCGAGGTTGTGTTCATGGCTGTCCGAACGACAGTTTGAACGAACAGGCAAATTGGAAATTGGTCTGATTGACATCGTCTTTGCTCCTGCAAACTCTACAGTCTAGAACCTTACAATTGCTCCACCGCGCGTCATATTGCTTTGACGCAGTTTCACTAGGACCTAGGGGCTAGAGCTAGCTGACTCACAGTGCGTTCATGGTGACAGAAGAACCGAAGCCTGAAGCAAGCACAAGCCAGACCAAAGCTGTGAGCACCGAGAACCAGGCTCAGCCGCCGGCCAAAGTTCCCATAGAGATCAGGGCATGGCAAGCCTGGTTCACTGCGCTCTGTATCCCTGTATTTCTGGCCATGTTTACCTGTTCCATGCTGGGCCTATACGTACTCACAGGCAAGCTCAACATTTTCAGCAGACCATACTGACATTGAAAGATACCACTCAGGGTGTACCTCTTCTATGCTCAGTATCTGTTTGGCACATGCAGATGAAGATAGATCCACTTGGCTCGGTCAAAGCTGGTTTGGTGACCAGTGGCGCAGACTTATCAATTATAACCAATTTTTCAGTGCTGCAACTCTGAATGGAGGCTTGTTAGGTTAGTTTGCATCCTGCTGCTGCTGGTACCTTGCAAGTGCACAACAGAGATGACCAACCACTCTGCAGGGAGTCTTATTGCCAGTTTTCGCTTGAAGGAGCATCGTAGTGCCCAAAGGGTAAGCAAAGGTCATGAGTTCACTTATGCTGTATTCCTGTTGTGCAGCTCTCTGATGTAAAAGCATGTTTGCAGAATCGCATGTTTCGATCTCAGTTCTCCAAGATATATGATCCGTCAGAAATTGCAAAAGACAGGAAGAGCAGCAAACGGCGATCAGAGCCAAAGAAACGCAAGTGAATGAATGTGTTCTTGTACCATTGAGGTGCTTGGCTGACCAGCACCAGCTTTGGCCGCTTCAGACATCAGATTGACACTTTTCATCAGGACGGCATGCACATCTGTACAGACATGTCTGCACCACATACCGGTATCTCTTGCAGGTTGTGCTTGAACACAATAATTTGCAAACAAGCTGCTCAATGTCGTCCTACCAGATGGTGCAATCACACAATCACAGACTCATCAAACTATGATTGCTGTGTGCTTGCAAACTTGCTTTCTGGGAAAGTGTATCTGAAATTCAATGTGTCAAGGAAAATTGCTTTCTGATGGATGCGCCGGTTTTCAGCACAGTATGGCATGTAGTAGTTGGTCTTTAAAATTTACAAGGCTAAGCATTGTGTTGCAATGTATCACCTCGTCATGCAAGTAAGATTACTTAATGACATCATATTCAACCACTTGCAGCTGCATGACCTCCGAGCACAAATGAAGGGCACCATCTGCCTCAACATGATATGCAGTGTAAATTCAACATATAGCAAGGATGGGTGTGTCTTCATTGGGCATAATGGCATTGTATCTATGGAAGTCGGCATGAACAAACAAGTCTTTAAGCTTTTATAGGCCGCCGAAACTCTACATGCTCTTCTTCTCAGCAACAGGGTTTGCTGATGTCTTTGTGTAAGTGTACATGACAAACCCAACAACAGAAACAAAATAGCCGCACATTTGTTGCAGTGAGATGACATCACCCATGAGCACTGCAGCACAGACTACAAAAGAGTTTTTGACACACCCCAGAACCTTGAATGTGAGACCAGAGGTTGCTTTGATTGCCCAAAATGTTGTCAAGTTCACAAACCCGCCAGTTGCCGCCAACAAATACCTACTTGGGTGGCAGGACACCTTGTACATTCCACCATGGTGTGCTGTCAGACCATCCCATTCAAACAGGAAAGCACCAAAGCCTAAGCACATAGCAGTCATGGGACTGAGATACACCAATGCTTCGACTGCATTATATTGCATCTTCCCCAGCAGCAGCTGGACCATGACAGTCCTGGATGCTTCACATGCGGCAGACACAAGGAAGTATGCCAAGCCAACCAGGCTGAAGTGACTAGTCTGGCTTTCTAAGACAGCTGCATACCCTGTGCCGACTGAGATAAGACAGACTGAAATTGTCAGTGAAAGCGTCAGGCGCTCAATGCCTGCTGCAACACCAACTGCCAGAGTGATGGCTGGCAGCAGCACTTTCAAGACCTGAATGAAGGCCACTGACAGCGACAGGTATGCCATATTGCCCGAGACAAGGGATATTGCTGACAGAATCACGATTGGCAAGAGGCGTTTGCAAAAGAAAGCTCCATCTGGCCGGGGCCTGCAGCTCATGAAGCCCATCTTGGCCAAAGCCAAACCTGAACCAACAAAACTCTTCATTGAATTGATCTGATGTCCAGACCAATATGTGGCATTGGCAACATCATCCTCACACCCGCAACAACTTTGAACACTGCATTTGTTGGAGGTGGTGAGGAGGTGATGATCAGACAGATTATACACGAAGTGCGACGTGATTGCAGCCTGCAGACAGCAATGATATTACCTCCCAGGTATGATGTAAATTGACCTGCAGCGGTCAGAGCCATCGGGTGCTTGAAGCCATCTGTGACCATCAGCTGTTTGTTCAGCAGAATCAAACCAGAGCTGCTGAGGGTCCAGCCTAGCAAGGCTGCTGCAGACCAAACCATAACAGTAGCTTGTGGCACTTGGCGCTGAGTGGTATGCTTGTGTTGGCTCCCCTGCTTGTGCTGTTCATTGTTATGCTTCCACACAGGAGCAGCCGTGCTTGATGGCGTGAGAATTGGTTTGCCGAGGGAGGGACTCATAGCTGCGACTCCTTTGCAGTCTGTGTCTGGGGCATCTTCTTTGTATACTGTAGCACTCAAGCTTGTTCAGCTTTGCAAGCTTGGTGACTGTGAGTGTACATTGACCACTTGGTCTGCTTTGTGTAAAGCGATCACCTTGTTCACCACCCAGTCTGCATCCCTCACAGCTCTGTCGAACATTGTTTGCAAGCGCTCATTTGAACTTTCTTCGCTGTGCGACACAAAGTTCTCGCGTAGATGGCGTCTGTAATAGTCCCAGGAAGGTCTGCAAGTACAGCAGAAGACGATACTCTTCTGTATTGAGCTTTACCAGCGTCCCTCCGACAGGTGTTGAGTGAGACATTAAATGTGAACACATCATGTCGGTGTGCAGTGCGACCCAGGGACGGGTGCCGATCAATACTGGACAAATAGTGCCATCGATGACTGGTCGCAGGGTCAATTTACCTTGGCAGCTCGCGTGTGCGCCTGTATAACTTTCGATACAAATGTACTGCAGCCTGAGTCATGTATGTCGACGCCGGCAGACTGGTAATGCCGACAAGCCCACAAAGTTTTGACCTGGCATGTGCAGAAAGGTGTCGCTGTCGACGATGCTCACCAATGGCAATCGCGATCTACACAGCTGGACTGGTAACCCCAAAGCAGGGTACAACTAGGTGATGATGATTCCCTGGATGGCTCCCGCAACCTACCAACAGCCTTGTGTCTGGGACGCACGTGTATTCCATGTGCGTTGGATAGCCGCCCAAATTAGTCACGGAGAAGTTGTTCCCAACACAGTTGTCAGGACTGAACCTGAGACCGCGTATAACAAGATGGCCCCATCAAAGACGTCGAGAAAAGGAAAGAAGGCATGGCGCAAAAACATAAACACACGTCAGGTATCTGCAAGTGTACAATTTCGACAACTTACCTTTAGGATTTCTTGGAATAGAGCTCTTACGGAAAAGACGTCGTCGCAAACCTACAATCACTCGCATTTGTCGGTTTTGTAGCTGGAAGAAGACTTAACGAGACATCAGAAGGAGGAGCAGGAGGGCACTGCTCTGCAGACCTTTCCAGACAGCAATCTCTTCTTTGTTGACAAGGTATCTGGGTTTTCATTGTCACAAGTCTACGCGCTATACAGTACCATGCCCACGGGACTTCCCATTGCAGGCTGGTGACGAGCAGACTGCTTCTGCTGTAGCTAAAGGCCTGACTAAAAAACGAAAGCAGCTGTCTAAGCCTTTGCGCTGCGAGCTTATTGCCGGCGTCCACAGACCTGTCACCAAAGCAGCCACCCAGCCTGGTCACAAGCCCAAGGGCAAGCTTGTCCTGCCTCACCAGAGGAGGCAGCCTCAGCTGCAGCAGAAGCACCAAGGAAAGGGTGTATACAAGCTCCCAGCTGCATCCACATATGACCTCTGGAATGTAGAAGCAGAGCAGACAGATCCTAGACTTGACAAGCACAACAACATCCCGGGCGCCATCAATGGCTCAGCAGGGAGACCATCCAAACGTCGCAAGCAGGCTGTCAAACCTACTGCTTGTGCCGTGGAGGTGGATGCTGCTGGCTGCTCTTACAACCCTGACGTGGAGCATCACCAGGAAGCCCTCAGCCAAGCAGTTGCCACAGAGATGCAGAAAGTGTACAAGCAGGATCTCCTGCCCAAACGAGTTCCGCGCTTTGTTGACTATGAGCCAGAGACAGACGAGTTGGCTCTGCTACAAGTGGATGCAGAGCAAGATTCTGAGGATGATGCAGCAGCACCTTCTACCGCAGATGCAGCTACATTAGGCAAACCTGTAGCTGCTGTATCACTGCGCACAAAGCGAATCAAGAAGGACCGTGGACTGGAGCTGAGGCGCAGGCTTCGGGAAGAAGAAGATGAGAGGAGGCGTGCTTTGAAGGCTCAGCGGCGAGACATTGACAATGTCAAGCACATTCAACAGCAGCTGCAAGAAGAGGAAGCTGACAGGTGCATTGAACATGCACAGCGACACAGTTGGCATAGTTGCAGAAGGGCTGCTTACTGTTCTGAACAGCAGAGTTGGTCTGCAAAGAATGTCATGATAAGCTGCAAAGTATGGTTTGGGCTGTCTATGAGGACTGCACGGCTGACAGTATGTCAACCACTTCAGCTGAATTATTGGTGTCTAGGCTGCAGCATGGCCTGCCCTTGTCATGTGTCTGGCTACTGGCAAAGCAGCTGCAAATGGCAGGAAGCATCCTGGTTGTTGCAGGCAAGAGGTGCGGGCTGCCAAGGCAGCTGCAAAAGCAGAGAAGGCAATGCATGAGCCGCCCCGCTTGGGCAAGGTCAAGTTTGATGCGGAGCCAGTGCAGGTAATGATGACAACCTCTGCCTTGCTTGCCCCTGGAGCTCCAGTCATGCTCAGTGTCTCACTGGCTGTCACAGCGCTGCCTTCAGATTCCTGTGATGCGTTGAGCGTGTCAAATGCGCAGCTGCCTGCACAAGTATGCAGTGCATTACGAAGACAACAACTACTTAAAGTTGTCACTGTAGTGCCCAGTGCATTGACGGTGTCATTCTGGCTTGTTCTTGAAGTCCCCAGAATGGCTCCATGTTTGCAATGCTCATATGTCACGAGATTGGGCTCATATCTGCAGTATGTGCAACAGATGACAAGAATGGCGTCGTATGTGCAGGTGTTGCTGAGTGAAGAAGTGTCTGGCAGCTTGCGCAAGCTCAGGCCAACTGCCGCTTTGACCAGGGACAGATTCAAGAGTCTGCAAAGGCAGGGCATTATTGAGCCTCGGGTGGCTGCCAAGGGCAGGAAGCAACCCAAGAGAGTGTCATATACTCAAGGGGAGAGAGCTGATAATGCAGAGGCCGGCATGGAGGAAATTCGTGCACTGCAAAACAAGCGAAAGCAGAAATAGACTGAATCATGTTCAATACTTACACCTTGAAGGATGAATGCTTTATCAACAGCAACCACTTGTGAGGGCTGCAAAACATGCAGCACAGATTTAGATAGGATTAACAGTGTTAGTAAAGCTTTGTGCATGCGTGGGATGTCTGATTTGCACGCACATATGAAGGCAAGATGACAAATTGTCTCGTGACTGTATTGAATGATGGATCATTACCTGTGTATGAGACATGCATTCGGCAAGCTGAAAACATCTATTTATTTATTTCAACCAATTGTTCAATGTATTCCGAACAACATGCCCAGCACTGCTGCGGGACACTGCCAGTGCATAGTGGTATAAATTAATGGTTCTGGAGAGTGCTACCACATCATGTCAGACACATGACCTCACTGACGCCTGGTCTGCTCACAATGTGCAGCTTATCAATGCAGACTCAGAACTTGCATGATGAAGCTGCTGGTGAAAAGACAACAGATGGGCAGCTTGCAGCTGTCCTGAAAGAACAGAACTCTCGAAACATCATTGCTGCCACTTCAAAGCTGGCCTGCTCCTGATGACTTCTGACTTGGACCCTAAGCTGACCATTGTCCTGATGTCTGTATTTGCAATGGTCACATCAAGAATGGAACCTGTTGCGCACTCTGCAAGGCCTCCTGCTGCCTCAACTACCAGGGCAAGTGGGGCAGCTTCATACAGTAATCTTAGCTTTGCTGGAACTGACTTGGACACAGGGTTTGCAAACACCCCACCACCCTGCAATCAAGCATCACAGTATGTGACAAGTATTGTAGTCGTCTGCAAGCAGAATGCAGTCCCTAAAGTACTGATCATCTGGCGAGCTGTCGTACCTTCTCTGGGGAGTGCATGGCAGAGTGCACCAGCTGGAACATGCAAGCTGTAGCAGGGTGTTCATGATGTCTGCTGCTGGAGTCCGGCATGACACCCAATAAACATGCATGTGCAGCTTGTTAAGCAACTGACGTCTCTTGCGTGAGTGCTGTACTGCTCACACGCAAGGCTGTTACTGAGCATGACAATCAGGCAGGCATGAAATGCGCTGCTGATAAACTGCTTTGAGCTGTGTAAAGCCTGGAGGCTTGCACAGGCAGAGGGATACTGTCCCACCTTTGTCAAGATGTGGTGTATGTCTGGCACCATGCCTCCAGAGTATCGCAAGGTGTATTTGTTGGACATCCAGTATTGCACCAGCTGCTGATACTCCTCATTCTCTGCAGTTGCTCGCAGATTGGCTGGGGCAAAAACCGCCTTATCCTTGATGCTGATATTGTCCCGCTGTAGCAGCCATTGCCTGCCGTTTGTCTGGTGATCTGTCAACAGATACTCCTGCACCTGGCCTGGTGTATCTGCAGCATGCACTGCAGCTGTCTGTGTTGATTCTTGACTCAATGGCATCTGTCTCACTGTCCAAGATGCTCCTGTCCAGGGATGCCAAGGCATGACCTGCTAGCCATACAGCAAGCATCTGTCCCAGTCATGTATGCATGTACGCTGGCATCAGCCTTGGGACAGCGCATGTAGCTTGGCAGGGTGATATACATATTTCCCACAAAGACTCTATGTGTAGACGCTATATGTGGTAGATGGACCATATATGGCAGACAGACAGTAAGTAGCAGCAGCAGTACCAGAAGTCAAACTGGATGTCAACTATGCACAAGACCTTGCATCTGACCTCCTCCCTTGTGAGGCCACGCAACCACAAGAACAGTCCTTGGACCATACACAGCATAGACAGCTGCAGCTTGCTCACTCCCCCTCCGGCCTATCAGCTCATCACCCGGCCAGATGCCAAAGATGCTGCCTACAGCAAAGTTTGCTCCAACAATGCTGCTGCCGTCCAGAGGATCAAAGGCTACCTGCAAGCAGCAGAGGCAACATGAACGCTCAGTTTGCCACATGGCTGATGCATCACATGATGAGATGGGCGCTGCAGTGGTGGTGAGGCTGCTACTGCTGCTGCATGGACAAAGGGCCACACAGGCATTGAAGGTGCTCAGACATAGTATACTCTCATCTCCCTTGCAATTTTGTTTCATTGTGTGAACGGCTGGTCAGTTACTCTGCTTTACACTCTGATTGAATGGAGAATGAACAAATGGCTTTCGGTTGCATGGTTTGATGCAGCGTCACCTCACACTCATGCTGAGCCTTGAGTCATGCATAATCAAGCCAAAAAGCCTTGCCATACACAGGTATATTCAAGCCTGACGAGGTAGTGAATCTGTACACCACCACTTGCAGAAGGTGTGCATGAAGCTGCCACCCACCATTGGCCAAACAGCAGTCGTACAATCTGCTCACACTTATCATGCCTAGGCAATCCAGATGCATGGGGTGCAAAGAGAAAGGTGAGATTGTTTGGCTTAGCATGCAAGGAGCTGCTGCAAGTCTTTCGAACTAATAGTTGACATGGCCAGCATGCTGGGTAACCAGCCTTTTACAGCGTGACATGGCAGCCCATGTGTCTGACTCACCGAGTAACCTTGCCCACCCAGGTCCTGACACTCAGTCTGCTCCTCACTGGATGCTGTTTTGACCATGCCGCAGGAGCGCAAGTGGTTGAATACAACCTTGTCAGATTCAACATCAACCTGCACCCCAATCAGCAAAAGCTGCTGCACACTGTAATCTCTCTGCATTGCGCATGGCGTTACTGCACAAATAGCTTACACATAAGCGCAGAGTCAAATTGTGAGTATGAGCCAGGATGAGTCGCGAGCTTCACTCAAACAGCAATGAGCAATGACCAGCTTACATTCAGTTGCTGATCACCAAATGTGTTTTTGCTGTGACTCTCCTCAACACTTTGACCTCGGAGTATATCCTACTGCGAAGCATGCAGTCTACGTTTCCTTGCAAACAATAGTGACGCTCAGCTTAACTGTCCAGGCTGCCTACCGATATTGTGGCAACAGCATCGGCAATGGCTGCAAGCGTACGTGCCTGTACGTCAAGATAAAACGTCTGATCGCCGATTGCCCCGAAAATGTTCGACCTGGTTGTATACTGAGGCTCACCAGCTGGGGCTCGACTCGCAAGGTGCCCAATTCTTCTTGCAGAGCTGTCGGCATTCCAGTTGCGTGAAGTTCAGCAAATTCTGTTACGCTGTTCCAGTCTGCTTGACCCACACATGCATGCTGGACCGTTGCGCGATGTATTAGAGTTGCTTGTGGGGCTGAAGGCTTGCCTTCGAAGAATTCTTGCAGGTACTACTAATTATCCACAAGCAGGACAGCTCAGCATTCTGGGATCCAGCTGGATAGACTCCAGCTGGCCTTAGTCATACAAGCACAAATTTGGTGCCTTTTACGCAGGCGTCATGTGACTTTTGCTGATGGGACGTTTCTGAACAGACCGGCATCTCCGTCATCTGTTCTCTGCACTTGACTTGTGATCAACAATACATCAAGATGGTATCTGCTGCTGGCTCCATTCACGGCCATACCGCTCGAATCCAGACTGTGCGGTCTGCACGATGTGCACGGCGATTGAGGTGTCGTATGCCAAGATCGACGGTCGCACGAGCGGTCGCACAGGAGCAGACTCCCCAACAAGCAGGCACCAAGGAGGCTGAGAATCAGCTGGAAGCCCTTAAGGCAGTCAGCTTGGTTGTGGCTGACACTGGCGAGATCGACTCCATCAGGAGTTACAAACCTGTGGACTGCACAACAAATCCCAGCCTTGTCCTCAAAGCTGTACAGAATCCTCAGTATCACCACTACTTGGAAACCGCCATGGCTCAGGAGCATGACCATCATGACTCTGCAAACAGCGACAGGTGTTCACAGCAGAACTATTGATGCTGAGTGACATATGTGTGTACCTTTGGCAGCTTGTTTGTCAGCAGCTTTGGAGTCACTGATATATACTACATTCGATGATCGTGGCAATCAGGCACATTTTTTGGCTCAAAGCAATACTGCAAGATAGCCATTGGCCTTTCTGTCGACACAGTGCCAGGTGGCTTCATAAAGTCATCAACTGTCCTTGCTTCTCAGGCCGTGGTCAGGAGTGACAGATCACTTGGCTGTTGGGATTGGTACCCAGCTGCTTGGAATTGTACCCGGACGTGTATCTACAGAGTGTGATGCACATCTCAGCTATGACACACAGGGAACCATCGACAAGGTGACTGCATCACACCTCACTGAGTAACTGCACCAGACTGGGCCTGGATGCTGATAGGCAATCACCAACTGAGGCTGTGTTGCTGTAGGCACTGAAAATTGTCGACCTGTATGGCAAGAACAACATTGATGTCTCCAAGCAAGTCTACATCAAGGTGGGCG
>JAABUK010002623.1_pt1 | contig 31990 bp, 31 predicted proteins | sample 5559141 | NCBI WGS metagenome assembly JAABUK01 (sample SAMN10711869, study PRJNA513367) | rock metagenome | isolation source: Antarctica rocks | place: Antarctica: Victoria Land, Pudding Butte nord | collected 2016-01-03 | reverse complement strand
AGAATCCACAAGCACTGTGTACCCTGAGTATGCTTTGCAATATTGTAACAGCAGGTTGGATAGTGCAATGAGCAACAAATCACCCTGTCCTGACACCATCGAAAGAAGTCCAGGCGGATGCTCTAACCACTAAGCCATTTAACGTCCGGCTAGCAGGACGGGCAGCATCACAAATATGTAACAAATTTCAGCACAACTTGGCTCTTCTGGTCTAGCGATGACTTGCATCAAAGAGTCAATAGACAGTCAACGCTCACAATTTGATGATCACTGTAGCCGTGACAGTCCGAGAAATGCAGCCAATACAACAGGCAGTCACTAGCCCAGAGGACACCAGGTGCTGGTTAGTGACTGCATAATAGCCAAAGTTGGCTTTGCAGGCTAGCAGCCAGTCAAGTGAGTGACCCACTTTATGGCCTCATAGCTTCATGATTGACCTAGGCCCATTTTAACCTTGCCAGGTGTGCAAGCACACCTTGCCAAATGGGCTTACAGACTTGATCTGGGTGAAATGGGTCTAGGTCAATCATGAATTCATGAGACGGTCAGCTGTGCCTCATTGCGCAGTACTGGTAGAGCCTGGAGTCAATGACATTGTTCCTGACAAAGAAATGTAGGCAGTGATAAGCAATGAGCACTGAGGCGTGGTGCAATGCTGCTGAGCCCATGCATAATATGTCTACTTCTAAGTTTTGTACTGTTGCTCAAGCTCTCTTAGGAGCTGCTAAAGGAGCTGGAGCCGATTCGGTTGTTGCTCAAGTGCTTTCTGCCACACTCCATTGTGTGATGCCTGCATACAGCGCATGCATGCATTCCACAATGAAACGTGGCGGACAACACCTTAGTGCCTGCTGGCGGGCAACACTTAAGGCCTGCTGGCGGGAGCCAGCCTGGCCAGTCCTTAGTGCAAGACCAACTTGAAGCATGCTTTCTAATTGAGATGAACTTCTTGCAATTTGCTATGTCTGCATAAGCCGTAGCTGCATTGCAAGAAATCCATCACCTCAATTTGCATGCATAATGCATCAGCTGCCATTCTTTTGTTAGCATTGGAAAAGTAAGCAGCAACAGCGGCTGTTGGTGCATAATTTCCCATGCTAATAAAAGACTGGCGCTGAAATGGACAGCTTGTTTCAGAACACCTTGCTTATGACTATCAGCTGGAGCTTGAATTGCAGGGCCTATCATTGCAGCATCATGCGTATAGCACACAACTAAACACAACTCAGGATGGTGCCCAATCAAGCTTGGCATAGTTAGCAAGCATGCAAAGTTGCAGAAGAAGTTGTGACAGAAGTAGTGTAGCATGCATCACTGAGGCACCAGCCAATGAATGAGACTTGTGACAGCCCAGCTGTTGAGGTCACACCCCAATCGGCGCGTGACTTTATACACATCCAGTCATAGGATCCTCCGGAGGTCTGCACTGAGTCAGCACCTCAGGTGATAATCGACTCCTGAGTCAACAACTGGTGACTTGCCATACATTCTTTGCACATGCACCACGTAAGATATACATTGTGCACACGCACCAAGTAGGATCTATGTAAAGCAGCCGGTTGTATTCTCTACTGCTGTTGCTGAACTTTGTCAGGTTGTGCTGCAGCTGGTGGTGGGCTGTTCCAGTTTAGGAAGCACAACAGCTCCCATGAACTTGAACAGTCCAACCACCAGCTGCAGCAGGTCATGACAAAGGTCAGCAACAGTACAGCGCACAGCAGCGCGAACCTGCCTGTGGCGTCTCAACACCTGCTCTCACAAGATGGTGTACCCTTTTGGGATAGTGCAGAGTGCCGTGGGGACAGCTGATGCCTCAAGCTCTTGTCTCGTGGTGAGACATATGAGTCTCAGGAAGCTTTCAGGTATCAGAACCCTTTGTCATTCCTGGAAGGCGCGGGTTTGTGGCTCTAGGATTACAGGCTTACATATACACGTAAACTGCTCCAGCAGACAGCATGCTGAGATGCCGATGCAAGCGGCTTGTTCAAAATTCTACCAGCAGTCAAGCCCTGCAATTCAACCTACCGTTACAATTGACTTGTGGATCCAAGGACTGGCGGCTTGCACAACTGTGCCTCTGTGTTTATAGCAGCAAGCTGACGCTCTGAAGACTTGTGCTGACCTAGGCTTATCTAGGCTGACCTTGCGGATCTGATCTGCTTGGCTGATTGTCTGTACCATAACAACAGCACAGCAGCACTGTCTGGGATAATGATGAACAGGCCACCCACACCCCAGGGTGAAGAGACAGAGACACATCTATTCCCTAGCTAGCCTATAGGCTTCACACAATCAAGGGAGAAATCAAGTTTACGCTTTTCAGCGATCATAGTTATAACAGGACTCCGGGAGTCTCCTCATGCGGCAGCCCAAGGTTGTTCACACAATACGCAATGTAGATATAGCACTTTTTGCTGGCATAAGCAAGCTTTCACCTATCTTGTAGCGCTATCTATATAGCTGGCTCTGAGAATCCTTGCCATTAACAAGATTGTGTATATACATATTGTATTGCATCGCATTGAATTCTGCAGGCAAGCACATGTCATGCTTACTGTACAATTTGATGTTTACAGATGTATGAATTTGCAGGCGACAAAGCGCAGGCTGGCATGCCGCGAGGTGGCACAGCTGGTCTACTGTGCAGTGGATGATCTGACAGGCACCCGGCCCTCCGGCTTTGATGACCCCTCACCTGAGAATGCCTACCCTAGGAGCCCCCTTCTGGCTCAGCAGAGGGCCACTATGGCTCTCAGGATGATGGGTCTGCCTCTGGGCACCATGAAGCTGGTCCTGGGGATGGTGACAGCCCCAACAGCGATTCTGCACCCTCAGGGGACTATGGCAGCGGCTCTGGGGATTGGAGAGGTGGTGCTGGGGGTAGTGATGGTGTGAGGCTTAGCCTAGAGATGCCCCAGGCTGAAGCCATTGATCAACTCATGAGTACCAGCAGGGCAGTCAGCTGCACTCTGAAGCCAGTCAGGCCTGACTGGCCTCAGAGTGCAGCTGACTGCCCTGCTGGGTCCCTATCCCTTTCCGCGGCTGCACTGAGTGGTCCCTTTCACCCCTAGGTCCCTTTCAGCAACCTAGGTCCCTTTCGGCGACTGCAGAGAGTCTGACTCTGAGACTGAGATCCCTCCCTGGGAGGAGGACTCACAGTTGCTGAGTGATTGAGGCCCGCAGCTGAGTGTGGGTGAGCAGGAATGGGCTGCAGAGCTTGATTCTAGCATGACTAAGCTCTGACGCCCATTCCTGCTCACCCACACATGTGTGCAGTACTGCTTCGTGCAAGATGTGCACCAAGTATAGATGCCCTTGCAAGCTTCTTATGGGACCAGACTTATCACTATATCGACTACATAATACAATCACTATACAGTATATTAAAGCCAGGACTATCAGTAAATGTGACAAGGACTTCAATCTGTTCTCGACATCAAAATGTAACCACGGTCATGCAGCTGACTAGATTGTGCAGCCTTTGCAACAAGACGTTTTTGGTGGTTACACGCACACCTAATGCAGCTGATGAAGCCGCCACGAGAACCACATGAGTTTGCCTGAAAGTACCAGAAATTGTACTCACTCATAAACCTCAAGCTTGTGTCAGGACATGCACAGATGCATGCCTCATCATGATCATAAATGAGAAAAGCAATTCTAGCAAATCTGGCCCTCTTCTAGTTACATAACAAAGCTACAGTGCATGCAGCGCAGCAATACTGAACATGTATGTGCTCATTTAGATCTGTAAACAATCCAGATCTGTAAACAATCCAGATCAACCACAACTCCGCATTGTGTACATAGTAGTAAATGTCATCAGAAGTTGCCTGAATCTAGACTAACTATTGAACACAATGTAGTCAAGCTGTTACACGGAGACTTGAAGCTTGTTGCAGCACACTAAAGAGCAAAGCAACTTGACTGCAGCAGCAGTTGACAGAGGTGCAGGCTGAGGCAGACTCAGCAGCTGATCTCACTTGCATCTCAGCTGAATGTTACAAAGCACCTGCAGGATCAGCTGATAGGTTGATGCTAGCAGGATACACCTAGTGCATCTGAACTAGTCCATACTGAGGCAGCAACATACAGTTGGGGCCACAGACAACTCTTTGAAAGCAGACTACTACAAATGCTTTTGAACAGATGCAAACAACCCAAACCCTTCAGCACTGCACTTCAACCCCCAGGGTGATGAAGCGCTTGCACGTACTGCTGTTGCTGCCTTGTACAAGCCAAGTCATTGCTTTTGAACCGTGCGTGTGATTTTCTGATTTAGAGCGCATCACAGCTCCTGTTTACTAGCACCTGCAGATGCATCGTTTTTAGGCATGCAATGACTGCATGCAGCGCCCTACACTGCCCTAGCTATCATGTATCAGCTGCAATCTTTGCAAAGCCTGTCAAAGACAATACCAAATACTCACAATCACAGATGACACATGGCTGCTCAACATCACCTGTCCAGGCCTGCTAGACCAGCATGTTGCTCAGAGTTCACAATCACAGATGACACATGACTGTTCAACAGATCATAGTCATTAGTAATGTGGTATAGTTATTAGTAATGTAATACGAACAAAGTAGCTCTACAACCTGCAGAGCTGCGCTCTAAAAAGACGCAGAGCGAAGCTATGCAGAGCTTCGCTCTGCGACTATGCAGAGCTTTGCTCTACGATTAAGCAGGGCTTCGCCCTACGAATAGGCAGAGCTGCGCCGTGGTATGCCGGCAGAGCTACGCTCTGCAAATAGCCCTGAAACGACGCAGAGCTTCATGTTGAATGCGAACCCTGCGGGCTTTAAGAGCTAAGCCCTGCGACATTGCAGAGCTGGCCCTGGCTGCCACTTTGCCGGAAGCCCTGCAAACTCAGAGCTGAGCCCTGACATATTGCAGGGCTTTTCCGTTCCCCGGTCTCTAGTGAAAGAGATCTGCTGTACCTTCTGGGGGTGTTGTCACAAGACTAGTAGGTTTTGCAGGCCTTGTCTTGTCAAGGGAGCAAGCCCTCTGGCGATTTATAAGTAATGACGTGGAGTTCATGTACATGCGGCGTAGCATGCGTGCACAATTTGCAGGATCAGGTGAGCTGTCCTTTCACATCAAGTCTCCAGGTTGAGGCCAGTCACATTACTCAGGTCAAGAAACTTGTCAGGGAGCTGTGACAGGTCCCTGCTGACCTCTTTGACCTGAAGTATCCATCTGACAGTGGAACGAAAAGACAAATTCACTCTTTTCAGCGATCACGACGGGAGTCTCCTTAGGTGACACATCAGGGCGGCACAGTAAAAGGCACTGTGCAGCCAAAAGGGGCTCCTAGCTAACCTATAGGCTTGAGAGCCCGGCTGAACACATGTATTACAGTCTTAACATTGTATCAATATAGAATTGAATGGTGAGAGATCAAGATCTAGGGTTTACTTAGGGTTTTGGGCCCCGAAAACAAGGCTCTGCATGTCGTACTCAACACAGCGCACTCGCTCAGCAGCTGCATGCCAAGAGCCTGCTTGCTTGCAATAAAGCCAGCTGGTATTGGTACATAGCTTTTTGCTGTGTTGCTTAAGCTTGGCCATGGCCATGATTGAGACTTGAAGACATATGCGCTCACAGCTTGAGCTCAGTCACACCCCAAACTGCAGTATCAGGCAAAATCTGAACGTGACGCTGCATACCTGCCATGAAGACCATTGTATTGGCAAGGCGCAACATTGTGTGCCTAGGCGAGGCTGCAGTGCAGCCCAAGCTCAAAGATGTACCCCAGGTGCGACAAGGGTCTTGCGCACCACAAGCGCTTGAGGGCTCAAGGTAGAGCAAGTCAAATGCATGCACGCTGCGCAGCAGTTGGTACTTGTCACCTCCTTGTGCCTGACAAACCGCCCTGCATATGCAAGACACAGAGTTTGGGTATTGTGTTTCAAGCTGCATCTAAATTGTGAACTACATGTAGTTGTACATTTCAGGCAACACAGCAGCTAGATGTCTTCGCTGCAGCACCAATCCATAAGGCAGGGCAGGGCAGGGCAGGGCAGGGCAGGGCAGGGCAGGGCAGGGCAGGGCAGGGCAGGGCAGGGCAGGGCAGGGCAGGGCAGGGCAGGCAGGGCAGGGGCACGCACAGATGCCTTTCAACAAGTCAAGGCTGGCTGTGGTCTGACTTGCCCTGAGTTGCTGAAAGTCATCTATGCATGCATAATCCTTGTGCATGTATAAACCCTGCAAGACCCTCCCCTGCCTTGCTCTGCCCTGCCACAGGAGAGCAACACCTTCATGGTGGGTAGCCAAACACTTGCCCATGCTCACTGATATGCAAATGCCATGAGAATTAAATGAGAATACCGACGCAACTTAGATGTTGGGTTGTGTGGGTGCAACACTTTCACAGGTATCGAAGTTTTCAAACAGCAGACAAAGCGCTTTGCAAGACCTCACATGGATTCAAGCATTTTCAGCTATTGTTCCCCTGCAATACACAGTGAATGTAAACTTGGCAGCCTACACCAGATCTGTCTAGGCTGTTGTTGAAAGACAATCAAAAGCATAGTCAGCCAAACCAATTGCAAGGCAGTGTTGCAGCCTGTTGTCTGTATGCACCTAGGAGACACTGCTGCAATACGGACCCAAGTTTGCGGTGCAACCCTAGACCTCAACAAGAGCCGTGCATTTGCCATCCTACAATGGTGCTACAATGTTGACGCCCAGCATTCTGCTATGCCAGAGGCTGCTTTACTGTCATGATGCAGCTATAGCTAGCTAGGTATCGTATTGAGATGAACGTAACTTTGTGTATTGGACATGATAACCAACCACTTCGTTCAGCTTATGAGTTGATTAGTCATAAGCTGAAAACTGGTTGAATATCATGCTACAATGAGTCCATGGATGTGTGTCGTGGAACAACAACCATTGGAACACATACGGCGTTAGCTTACTCAATTGAGTCACTAGCTAGCTTGCACACCCTTACATGTTAAGTACATGAAGACAATGTTTTAGTGTGGCGCTAATTGGGCATAGCCTCTCAGAGTCTGGTTAACCAGAGAATCAAATCACCCCATAGTCAGCTGAGCCGGATGAAAGAGGCTCTGAAAGCTTTGGAGGGGCTGTTGAAGCTGACTAACCAGCTTCTGCAGGTGCTGTGGTGTTGAAAGGGCTGTTTTGCCAATCTAAATTCTTGACATTGACATTGCGACAATAAGCAAGAACATGAAAAGCGCTCAGAACAGCAGGGGATGATTGCTTTTGTGTGCTGCAATACTTCCAGATGCGTACATGAACTCTGGCATTGACATAAAGCACCTTGTTCAATGCCAGACTTCACATGCGAATCTGAAAACATTGCAACACACAAAATGGCATGGTTGCTTCCATCACGATCATCTACAGCCACTCCCAACATTGTAAGGCTTCCTGATGATGCCTAGATGTAGAAGCAGTACGCATGCACACACCATTGGGCTGGGTGTTGGAACTGGGCTTAACTGGGCTGGGTGTTGTGTGCATCTGCACTGCTGCTAGGCACCACCCCACATCAGCGAATGGTCGCCTGCTGTACCACGTGACACCACTTGCACTTACAATCGCACCAAACCTGGCATATCAGCTGAAGAATAAGTAATGCTTGATCATCAGCGGTGATGCCTGAGTTGCAACTGGTGCCGTTGCAAATTCTGCAACGCACACACTGCGGGTTTGCATGAAGGAGACATGAATAGCTTGCACGCCATGCATGGGCTTGCCCCAATGAGCCATCAATATGAGGGCACATGCTTTTGCTATATACAAACCCCTGAATTTATATGGCATAAGCATGTGCCCTCATATTGGCGGCTATACAGGTGTTGCACAAGTGTTGCAACCCAGTTGTAACATCCCAACTTGTCAGGCTTCTTTGTAACTGAGAGTGGACTCTGTGTCCTTGTCAATGTGTCTAAATTGCTTGCATTTTCAATGGACATGACCTTAGGCACAATTTTGCTTTCACTGCTTGCATGTGCTTCTTGATGCCCATAGCTATAGCAACGTTGTTAACACCAACAGCAGCTGCAATTGTGCTGCATGTAGCCTTGGCAAAGCCAAGGCAGCCTGTCTTACCAAACTTCAAATAGCAATAGCACCAAACGTGTGGTCGCCCAAACCTCAAACCCTGACTAATTAATCGCTTTGGGAAGTTTGCTAGCTGAAGAAGAAGAAGAAGAAGGATTTTATAAGATTCTGCCAGCCAATCGCTTGTGTCAATCATGGTGCGCATCATGCATGGCATATGTCATGCATGCTATCACACATCAGTATACAGCAGGGTTCCTACTCTCTTGAGGCAAAGCCAGCAGAGCTGAAGTCCAGCTCCTTCAGCCAAAACAGCTGTACAGGCTGACACTTCAGCCTCACCTAAAATTACACTCAACCAGCAAAAACCCTGTTGCTTGTTAGTGTGAGGACAAGGGGTGGAAAAATCAACCGTCCAGATCTACAGATATAAACACCTTCTAGCATGATGGTAACTTTCCAGGTGCAGTCACAGCATCAAGAACATGATCATGACAAAAGCTCAAAACATGAGCATCACCTCATCCTTGCTGCCATAACCAGCCACTCTATCATGCCCGGACGGCCTAAGGCGGCCGTTGCAACCAGCATTGCAGACCTGTAATTTGGTCCTTGGCATTGCATGTGTGCCACGATTATCTGGTCTAGCAAGATATATACATCCTCTGATATGCCATGATTATATATATGTGTATACAGATTCATGATATTTTTATCATGTCAAACACCAAACCTCAACTTATCCATAAAGTATCATGACTGCATCATGGTTGCAACCAGCTGGTGTGAGAAGCAATGCACCATTTGCTGAATTTTCCAGAAGAGCTGTGAATGAGGCGCCAAGGGCCGGCCCTTGAGCGCAGATGAGCCAGTCTGCCACATGTTTGCGCTCTGAACACAGCAAGTACTACTCAGCTGTGAACACGGAAAAGGCTGAACAGCAACTGAGTGTTTAAAGTGCAAAAGCTGTAGTAAATGTTGGGTGGCAAGTGACTGACATACTCAGGTGCCATCATTTTGCAGATTTCTTGTACACTAGAGCTCTGGCTCGAGCCAGAGACCCCAAAAAAATCTAGAGAAACATAGATGCTGCAACCATACGTACGCACAACATTTTGGTGATTTGCACGCAATTGTTCAAGGACACTTGTGCATATACAAGTACTCGAAGAAGACACTCATCCACAGAGGATATTGCAGCTTTGGCATTGATGAGCTACCTTGGGAAGCTCTGTCATACCGCTTGTGTCAAAGCTTGCCAAAGAAGCTGATCAATGCTAAGCTTTGAGCTGCAATGCAATTTGAGAGTTCTAAGTCAGGGGTGCACAAACATCACCACATGTGCAGATGCATGAAGGCTCTTCTGATATCTGTCTATTCAACGAGATTACTTTGATTGGTATGCATACACATGTGTGGCTGCTAATGTTATTGTCGAGGTTGTTTTTGAAACAAGGGAGGTTTGTTCAAGAAGGGAGAGACAAACTGGTTGTGAGAAGCAGAGGTTTCAAAGATGCCTGGCTGCGAGGCCGTGAAGCGCTTTGGAGGTTCTCAATCAACAGCGTAGGATTTTTCTTTATCAAGAGCATCTCAAGTACTTCAGAGCCTCATTGAATTGCCACGTCTTGGTTCAGCTTTATCGGAGGTTGCAACATATATGTAGTGCTGCTGTCTCTTGTGAAGGAGCCCTGGGGCTCTTGGGACCAAAGAGCAGCACTCACGCAGCAGGGAAGGTGGCCATGCATGGGTGATGTGCATGGGGTATAAACAGGATGTTGCACCATGGTAGAACATAAATGCTGAGGCAGGGGGCTCACCAAGAAACTCAGCCCTGATCTCGTTGGCCTATAGGTAGCTAGCTAGGCCCCACATGCATTCAATCCATTGGACAGGCCTGGGTGGCAGTATGCAGCGCAGCATCACATTGTGGTGGGCAGTCCTGATCAGGCTGCTGTTGGCCTTCTTCTGTAGGAGCAAACAGTCTTGATTGCAGTTGCCTCGTTCGCTCTGCCAGATGCCCTGCAGGGCAAGAAGGAACTGTCAACCGCTGCACAAAGTATGGTGTGAAGGCAGCAAACATGCTAAGTGACAATTTGCTTTCTGAGCAAAGACCCATTTACTATCTCAAGAGCTGCAGGGGGCAGGGCGGGTCAGGGCAGGGCGGGGCAGGGCCCAGCAGATTGAACGCATGCATGAACATATCACATTGACTCAATGCATTGTACATACGGGGCTTGGAGATGTGACAAATTGCAGCGCTGCTAACTTTTAGGCGCTCAGCCCGGGGAGGGGTTTGCATCTGATGAGAGCTGCGAAGCTGTCCCCTGGCTCAATGATAGTTGCAATTACAGATGCTGCATTGGCACTGTTTGCACAAAGACTTGTGTAGCAGTTGGCAACAATTGTGTATACAATCAAATAGGCTCAACACCACAAACTGCAATGACCAGGCACTGCAACAGCAGATCGGAGGGCAGGACAGGGCAGGGCAGCGCAGCACATAGTGTCTGCATACTCAGACAAACATCAGAAGTTCAAGGCTTGCTCCAATCTGACTTGTCTTGAGATGTTTTGAGCATATCAATACCGCTCAGGTGTGGCTGGGCAGTAGTGCCAATGAAGAGGCCCGCCTGAAGACGTCTTTTATTTGCACTATGTGCATCAGGGTACTAAGTTGAACGACTTTCTTGTCTAGTCTGATCTGGTCATGATCTGATCAGCTGGTCAGGCCTGGTCCTCTGCAGCATGATGATGACTGCAAAAGGGCAAGCCATGCTCCAGGGCTGTAAGCAGTCAATCTCAGCATTGCAAGCTAAACTTGAGACACTGCAGGCAGACTTCATCCTCATGCTGCATGCCATCTAACCAGGGCAGCGTCTGGGAACACTCGCGCATCTGAGCCCAGATGCGCAAATGGCCTCAGACGCTACCCTGGATAGCCTTTTCAAGGGTTTGTTGTAGAATCTGAGCACACTAAGCATGAAATGTACATGGCATTTGAAGCTAGTTGGTGCAACCCCGCTGCCTTGTACAACACATGTTTTTGGCTTGAGGTATTTGCCTTCAGTCTTGCAGCATATCTAAAAGGCGTTGTCACGTACGTCTGTGCAAACATACTATGTAAAGACATGAACACAGTGACCGCAACATGTAGCTATCATAGCTACCTGTTGCAGTCACTATGTTCATGTCCTACAGGGTGGGCACTACACCTGCAAGCGGCTTGGCCAGCATGCAGGCAGCAGCTTCTACTGGGCAAGCATGCACACTATGCTTGCCTGAATGCGCATCAACAAGCACCCAGATGCCAGCATTGTCTGGACAAAGCACAAGGCTGCATGCATGAGTTTGGGGGCCTGCATGCATGGGGTGGCCAGGGATGTGATGATAATGATTATGATGACAGTACACGCCGTGCGCAACGGCGTGTGTTAGACTGTGGTCAGGTGCTTTGCAAGACTCCATGCTTTAAAGCCTTACTTCTGCTGAGAAATGAGTGGCCTGGAGAAGACAAAGAAAGGATGTGCAACCAGACCACAGAGATGCTGCCAAGCCAGGCTGATATGACCAATGTGTATATTGTAAGAAGCCCAGAAATCATTCTGAAACAGAGCTTTTACACACTGAATTTAGAAGAGAAGCTTGCTCAGCATATGACCCCAATTCATGCAGTGCCAATTGCAAACCTCTTCAGGCATGCTTATCACCGCCTCTACAGCTGACAAAGACTGCAATGATGCCTGGCTTTCAGATCAGATTTGTTCATTTGTTCATTTGAAGGCAAAGCAACACAGTGACACTCAGTCTGTGTCAAGAGGAAGAACTCTTGAAGAAGGGGTGCTTGCCTGTGGCCTTGGCAGGCAATGCATCAGAGATACTCATATCCTTGAGCCTGCCCTGGCATCATCTTGCTAAAACTGTTTTCACATTTATGAGCACATCAGAGCAGCATGTGCATATTTTGCCAAAGCACACCATGTGTGCACCAGTACTTCCTTTTGTGAGTCAGAAGGAAACATGTGAAATGGTCATGCTTCTGATTGCTTGAGAGAACAAACACTTGCTGCATATTGCCGCCGTTTGTATTCCTGGGCCCGGACCCTGGAGATTGCATATAGACGCCCCTCATTGGTTGGAGCCTGCAGGATTGTCTTCTCCCTCTGTGGCCAAGGACTCAGTCAGAGCGAGAAGCTAACCCTGTAGGCTATAACCAACGAGGCACATCTATTCCGAAGGTTTAGGACTCAGAATTCTAGAGTTCGAACATTGAACATATATATACTGCCAACATTGTGTTGTCTAAATGCCAGGTGTTGGCCACCACCACCTTCCTTGCCAAGATGTGAATGCTGAGTGCTTTCACATGTGTATGTACATAGTGCCAAGTTGGTCGTGTAGGTCATACTGGGGATGCCACCTCAGATCTAGATGGAGCATTGTCCGTCTCTCGTGGAGTGAGGTAGTCATGGTGAAGCTTGGGAAGACAGCAGGCAGATGGTCGCCGCAACAAAATGTGCGCACAACACGTTTCAGGTGTTTGACGCATGATGCATCACCATCTTGCTGAAGCAGTTGCAACCATTTGTTACAGTCATACATGTCGCCACACATCACAATGTATGGCTGGAAAAAAGCTACTTGGGAAAGTGCACGCCATGACCGGGCCGCAGCAATTTAGACTAGAGAGCCCAGCATGCCATGTTCTTAACACCATTCACACTTGATACAGATTGGCCACAGAGAAAAGAAAAGAAAAGAAAAGACTACGCCTTTCGGCGTCAATTTAATGAGAAGCCAAGTATTATACCGGGCTGCCCAGGGAGATTGGCCACAGACCAATTCTATGCTTGCTTGCAACCAAGGTAGCTAAGTTTGGTGCACGGCTTCTTGCTGTGATTTCACAATTAACATATGGCTATGAGCGTGTTCAGGCTTAGGTTTTCATGGCAATGTTGCACAGAGTCTGAATGAGGTTACATATTTGCCACAAAGATCACTGAATTTGCAAGGCTTGACAATGTGTGCCTTTAAGCAGCCTAAGCAATGCTGCAGCAAATTTTGCAGCTGAAGCTTGAAGATGCATCTGATGCGCGCGCGCCAACAGTCAGGCAATTGCCCAGTCTTGCAGCTGCAGTACTGGTGCAACACCAAAAGTGCTTCACCAAATGTGGGGCAATCTGTGACAGCTTGGTACATGCCACCCCCTTGTAGTCAACGGCCCTGCAAAAGCAAAATATGGGTATTGGCTATGATGTTACAAACTGCACTCAGCTGAGTGGCCTGTGGAATGTGACAAGTCATGCATCTCAGGCATAAGATTGGCTGCAAAGCAACAAGTTTACCGGCACTGCAGAGCAGATCTCTAGAGAGTCAGCAGCAGGGCAGGGCAGGGCAGGGCAGGGCAGGGCAGGGCAGGGCAGGGCAGGGCAGGGCAGGGCACTTTAGACATAGGGTTGTGTAGGCGCACTTATTGCAAGCCAGAGGCAATAGGAGGGACATTGGGGCTAGATGAAACAACCTTGATACCTCTATCCCTGCATTTGCCATCTTGCAAGGGTAACACTCTGCTATGCTAGAGACTGCCTGACTGTCATATTACGAGCTGATTGGTCATAAGCTGAAGGCCAACACTAACAACAGCTGCTGTTGTGCTACAAGCAGGGCAGGGCAGGTGCATGCATCCAATGACTTTCATCAGCTCAATCAGTTGTTGGATGTCATCTCACGCATGCACCTGCCCTGCGCTCCAGCTTCGAAGCTGAAACTTCCAAGCTGCAACTGAAACAACTGAAATTGCTGAACTCCATCCGCGCATGCACACACCTTGCTGGGCCCTGCCCTATCCTGCTCTGCCCAGCCAAACAAGAGCCAGACCTTGATGGTACACTTGCCCGAACAGGTAGGCTCATGCTCATTGAGATGCAATGCCATGCGAATGCCGACGCACTTTAGACATAGGGTGGTGTAGGCGCATTTGTTGCAAGCTAGAGGCAATAGGAGGGGCATTGGGGTTTACCCTAAACCCATGCATGATTCATTCTTTGTTTGAACAGCTGACTTCAGTGTGTTCCCCTAGAGTCAGGTGCATACAGTCCTGAGTAGCTGTGTGTTGAGCAATTGTTGTTCCGGCAGTCAAATTACGCCTTGATTGTGTGTGCAGTCACAGCCCTGTATACCTTGTTGGCTTGTTTACAGCAATACGGCGCAAATTCTACTGTCAGATGATCGATATTGCACTTCTGCCACCAAAACTACTAAACTTAAAAGGCTCAACATAGTTTGCCTTCAAACAGCCCAAGCAGTGCTGCAGTGCAGCAAAGCCTTGAAGACGCACCTGAGGCGCACCAACAGCTTTGCCCATGTCTTACTGGTACACTAAACCCTAAACCCGTAATTACTTGCTGAAGTGCTTCTGGCAGTGTACCTTATAAGCAGTGTACCTTAAAAGCAGCAATCTGTGACAGCTTGGTCCTTGCCATCTTCTTGTAGTCAACAGCCCTGCAAAAGCAGGATATGGGTGTTGGCTATGTTGCTACAAGCTATTGCTGTACCAAGTAGCGTCTGGGTGAAACATCAGTGTTGTGACATGTTGATGGATTTTGGGCACGAAAGTAGCCACAGATTTGAAGCAGCTACAGAGATATGCTCTGCAGCGCTGCAGAGCAGATCTTTATTAAGCTAGTGGCGGGGCGGGGCGGGGCGGGGCGGGGCGGGGCGGGGCGGGGCGGGGCGGGGCGGGGCTATAGAAACCCTAGGGATATAGAAACCCTAAACCCTAAACCCTATATAAACCCTAAACCCTAAACCCTAGCCGTGCCCTATCCTGCCGTGCCCTGCTCTGCCCAGCTGGCTGCAGCCAAACAAGAGCAAGACCTTCATGGTACACTTGCCCGTACAGGTAGGTTTATGCTCATTGATATGCATTGCCAAGTGAATGCCGACGCACTTTAGACATAGGGTTGTGTAGGCGCATTTGTTGCAAGCTAGAGGCAATAGAAGGGGCATTGGGGCTGGATAAAACAACCTTAATACCTCTGTCCCTGCATTTGCCATCTTGCAAGGGCGACACTGTGCTTGTTGACCATCAACACTCTGCTATGCTAGAGGCTGCTTAACTGTCATATTACGAGCTGATCAGTCATAAGCTGAAGGCCAACACTAACAATAGCTGCTGTTGAGCTACATGTACATGGCAAAGCTGAGGCCAGCCTTGCTTATGTAATACCCAACTTCAAACAGCAAAAGCACCAAAGTTGTGGTCACGCAGACCTCAAACCCTGACTGACCATTTTAAAAAGGAAACCTTTGCTAATTGATGCAGTCATGACGTGTGGCATGCATAATACAGCAGAGTTCTTGCTCTATGAAGGCAAAGCCAGCAGACTTGAAGTCCAGCTGCTTCAGCCAACATAGCTTTACAGGCTGATATCTAAGATTTCAGCAAGCTTCACCTCCAAAAGGCAAGAAACCTGCTGCTTGATGATGTGTGATCACGGGTGGAAACGTCAACTCTCGAGATCTCTCAATGCTATTAGATCTGAACAGTGCACACTAAGCAAACATACTTTTTGGGCAGCAAGCTATGACTCAGTACGCTTGAGGCACAATGAACCACAGGGCCCTGCCCCCAAAGTCTGTGCTTGAGGCACTGGAATTATTGTACGCAATGCCAAGATGTCAGCCCCAGACATGCTCATCGTGTGAGTCTGCCCACAAGATCCTGATGCGACACAACATATCTGTAAAAACTTGTGTCTCAGTTGTGCAACAACCAAATAAGCAGACCAACCTTGGGGTGATTTAGTTGGCAGTTAAACAGCTGAGACAACTTGAGTTGATGGAGCTGGATGAGCAGTGTGGCTGGCAGCGGAGCAGTACAAGCAACCAGTTGAGACTTGCAGCTTGCAAGTATAGCAGCAACAGTGATGTGCACTGATTATAGGAGCCAAAGACCAGGTCCTGAACAAAGACATGTTGAACGCTGACTGCGCAACCAGAGCTGAAGAAAAGTAAAGCAGGTGCAATGCACGCAGGTGCTCAGTTTCAGGCTGCTCTAGCGTGACCAGGACTGGCTTATGTGAAGCCATGTACCTGAAAATCATGTGACAGACTGGTGATGATGCATTGGTAAGCATTAGTTTGTTGTCTGCTGGTCAGTCTGCATCTCGCGCCAAGCATTAGTTGAAAGTAGCAGGCTGCCACACAAGGAGCAAAATGGCGGTTCGACAATTAGCCAGTGAGGATGAGGTGCAAAATGAGCTTTATCTTTGCAATTGCAAGCTTGATGAGGTGTCAACCAGATGGCATCCGTGCACTCAACAAGATTTGCATTGCATAAGGCAAAGCAGCCCTGAGCAGCCAGCCTCATACTCTGCTCTACACCAACAAGCTTGCAAGCTCACCAATTGGCAGGGTGAAACTTGGGTGTGTAGCTTGGTGTCTGCTGGCAGGGCAGGGCAGGGCAGGGCAGGGCAGGGCAGGGCAGGGCAGGCTTCAGACATTTTATATAGAAGCCGTATACAAAGTTGCATATTTGTAGAGTATGTGTAAAGTATGGACCTGCAGATGCAGCAACTGATGGCCTGTCCAGCTTTGCTATAAAGCAGAGCTGCTTTGTAACAAAGCTGGACAAAACGTTAATTGCTGCAGCTGCAGCTGACTAAGCAGGCACTGCTAAGCGCTAGCAGCAGCAACATCCTGCAGTAGCAGTTGCCACGCATGACAGCAATGCAAGTCTGCGCTAACAACAAGATCTGCAATAGCATCAGCTTCAGACTGCATTTTGTAAAACATGCTGATGAATATGACCTACTATGTACGAGCCTTGCTGAGGTGAATACAGCTGGATCAGCCAGTCTGTATAGTGCTGGCATACATCAGTAACAACTTCCTTGCGCTTGCACAACATACAGTGACCAGCCTTTCCAGTGTCCAACTAAATGAGTGCTACAGACACTTAGGCAGACCAGAAGCAGGTACAAGCCTGCAGTGATAATAGGAAGGATGCAAACTACAGGCTGCTTCTCACCATACAATTATTGATGATTGTATGGTGACAAGCAGGTTCTAGCTTGCATCCTTTTTATCATAATGACTACATGCTACTGTACCCGTACTTGCATACTTGTACATGTACACTGTGCTACACATAGCCTTGGCAAGGCCAAGGGCAAACTGGCTCACCTAGTTTCAAACAACAAAAGCGCTACAGGTCTGGTCACCCAAAACTCAAACCCTGACTGGTCGGTTACTTTGGGAAATTTGCTAGCTGATGCATTCACGACATATGTGTGCATGCTACCACACTCCATTATACAGCAGGGTTCCTGCTCTCTGAAGGCAAAGCCAGCAGACCTGGAGCCCAGCTCCTTCAGCCAAAACAGCTGTACAGGCTGGAATTTTAGAGAGAGCTGATTTTACCTTCAAAAAGCAAAAACCTCCTGCTTGATGATGTGATGACATCGACCATTAATGAAGTTTTGATAAGGGCTGCAGGTCTGCGACTTAGGCCCTTGAGTGCACCTGAGCTAGTTGGCCATTTTTTGGCAGTCTACGCACATGAGCTGCACAGCCGTGTACACTGCACAGGCTGCATAGAAGCTACAGTGTCTACAGTGCAAATGCGTTGGTGAGTGATGCAGAAAGTCATGTGCAACATTGCTCTTCAAGCTGCATGCTTTGCCATTAGTCTGTGGCGAGTTCTTGTACAGATAATGCGTGGAGGAATGGCTGAGTGGCTGAAGGCATTGGTTTGCTAAATCAACGTACAATTTTTTTGTACCATGGGTTCGAATCCCTTTTCCTCCGTTTTCCTATGAAAGATTGAGAAGATAAAAGCCAACATAAGGGATACAAAAAATATAAGGGATATGCAATTGAAGAGATACAATCTTTTATAAATATGAAAAATAATAAGATAAAACTTACCACCAACGGTATCTAGTGTAAGCACGATTAAACTCAGCTATTTTTAGCTGCTCATCTCTTCTTTGGCGGGGTTGGCAAGATGATCATGTTTTTTTGTTGATGCTACATGACAGGACCTCAAGCAAAATCACAGAATGAAATTGCAGAGAGAAGTGCCATTTTGGTACCAAAGGCTAGACGGCTGGCCAGGCAAAATTTTGTCTTTAAAGGTGTCAGCTTGAGCCAATCGTTCACACAGCAACAATGCCAACATCTTACTCAAGCTTGAGATGCTTTGGCCAACAAGATGTAACATCTCAAGATAGCGTATAATGTTGGCATTGTTGCAAGTGGAATGCACTCAAGACTGGTGGTACCATCTGACGGAAATTGTTTGATGATGTTTGATGAAGTCTGATGAAGGCATCAATTTGCACAGCTGCAAGGTCAGCAAGTACAGAGGCAGCTGCGCATGATCATGAATGCAAAAGCATGTTTTTTGCTTGTGCAACCAATGCAGCAGCAATCTAATTCAGCAGTGGTGTTGTCCTTGTCACAAGCAACTTGTCAAAAGCAGCAAGGCCATCAGATGATCATGACCAGCTGGGGCTACGGCCAAGCCCTGCCAGGCCCAGAGCTTGAGCACCATATGTGCGCTGACAGCACTGCGCAAACAAGTGCAGCGCTGAGCAAGCTGAACGCACCAGTCACGTGACAGGATGTGTGCATGGACAGCATCATGTCCAGCAATCAGGTGAAAAGCGTCAGGAAAATGGGTCATTTCTTTAAATAATAAACAGTATAATATTATAATTATTTCAAGAATACTGTACGGATTGGTTTGGATGGGTATTAGTTTGTGTGATATGCTGTCGCTTTGAGAGAACATGGCACAACTACCAATGGACGTTTCTGAAGAAGACAATAATATGATGTATACACAGAGCATGTTGCAACTTTGGAGATGCTGGAACATCCCCTCATGGCGCTTTTGACAAAGCCTCACAAGACAATACACAGCACCGCAAACGCTGCAACACTACCTGTCAATTCCATGTCAGGGTTGCACACACATCTCTCGCAGAGATGCATGAAGGCACTTCCAAATGTTGTCTTTTGACTTTCAATGGCAACTTACTACTGATGTCATTGTCGGTTTTTGTTTTATCAACAAAGGGTGTTTTCTAAGACAAGAGAGACGTTTTTGGTCCTGAGAAGCAAAGATTTCACAGATAAGTGGCTGTGTGGCCACTTTGAAAATTTCCACCAAGGTCGCACTTCATAGCCTGATTGAATTTCACAACGGGACTGCAACAATGAATGCAGTGACGCAACAGCATGCGACGCTGATCAGCTGTACCAGGACGTGCCAATTCAATGCTGATCAGCCTCGTGTGCTGTTGCGTCACAAAATACGGTATTGCAATCCTGTTGTGAAGGAGCCGCAAAGAGCAGCACTCAAGCAGCAGGAAGTGGGGTCATGATGCGCTTGGGGTACACATAGGCTGTTGAAACATGGTAGAAAACAAACGCTGAGGAAGGGGCCTCACCAGGTCACTCGCCTCAGCCCTCATCCGATTGGCCTAGCTAGCCCCCACATGCGTTCCCTCCATTGGACACGTGGCAGTATGCAGCGCAGCATCACGTTGTGGGTGGCAATCTTGATCAGCCTGCTGTTGGCCATACACTGAAGGGGGAAACAGCTGTGATTGCAGCTGTCCCTTGTGCTCTGCCAGATGCCCTGCAGGCCAAGATGCCAATGTCGATTGCTGTACAGACTTTAGTCCCAAGTGCTGCTCCGCTTTCTGATCAGCAAGACCCCATTCACTGGCTTGAGAGCCGCAATGTACAGGACAGGGCAGGGCAGGACAGGGCAGTGCATGGCAGGGCAGGGCAGGACCAGGAGCAGCAAGGACAAGACTCAGGCCAGGAACAGCAGTGTTGGACATCTTAGTTGTACAGTTACATGTAACTCCAAGCACAAGGATGCCAGGCTTGCCAGTCAGTGCCTTACCACCATGGGCTTCAAGGCAGCAAGGAACACCATGCTTGGTAAACCCAGGTCTTAGAAACTCACAGCTGCAGTCTTCTGGGCATGTACTCAGCATCAGCATCTTTGGCACACTGTGTTTGGTGGACCCAGGTCTTAGCAACTTACAGCTGCAGCCTTCTGAGCATGCACTCAGCGTCAGCATCTTTGATACACAGGGTGAGGCAACCTGCATAAGGCATCACCAGTGTCAATGATGTGCTCCACAAAACATGTGTTTGCGTGGTCTGATGTGGAGTGACTGTTTGGCCACAATTTGGCCAAAACTAAATGCTTGATGCAGTTGGGCGCCTAATTGTCAAAAGGAAAACCGGCATTAAAAGTTATAGAAAAAGAAGGCATGCAAAGCTGCACACAGCAGTTGAAACATGCCGTCCATATGTCATCCAGTACAGGTCAAAGCTGTACACATGTAACACAGCCACTTGCAATGTACCGACCAGTTGCATGACAGTATGGGCTGACTTTGCCTCACTATAAAAAGGGTTGCAACAGTGACATGTGAGGGAGCTTTTGTAGCTTCCTTACTTGTCGCTGTTGTGACCCTTTTGATTGTGGTGTAACAGCCATGGCATCAGGCATATGTATGCTGAAGCAGAGACAGACCATGGGGCAGCCTGACAAAGCTTGTGTCTAGCAGCTTGTACAGTCAGGAACGGTTTTTCTGCCCGGCATACAGTACTTGTGAAAGTCACAAGAAATGCCGTGTCTGTAACATGCTTGAGGCTGCAGCTGGTACCACCGGTTGTTCACAAGGGTCTGGAGTTGTCAGTGAATATGTCGCAGCATGATGCTGACATTGCCATTATGCATGATGACCACAATTTCAAGATCATGACACGACATACTATGATATGCACTGCCAATTCCAGACCTTTCAGCTTGTGCTTGCTGCAGGTTCGGTCAATACTTAGATGTCACACGTCAGAGTTGGCCAAGACAGTGGCCCCGGCGCATCAGCATCCTGACCAGCACATGCATGGCTTGAGATGCCACAAGCACCATACAACTGAAGGTGCGCAAATCACACCTTTAGTGACATGCTCGTGGCATCTCAAGCCCACTCTTATCATCTTGGCTGCAGCCGCAGTCTGACTAGGCGGTACACATGATCATAGTCTGTATACAGACTTGTAACTAACTAGTGGCCACTAATTAGGCAATTACCATGGCAGCAGTGAAGATACCTATCCGAAGATGTATCTAGCAAATCAGCTCTGAGCAACAAAAGGTGCCACAAGGCGCCTATAATGCTACTTTCCCGCCCTCTGCAACCTTGCTAGAGTGATGGGCAAGGGAGTTGCGTGAAGTTGCTGCAGCATGTCTTTTCTAGCACAATCACCGAATTTGATATTGCTGACATAGCCGACACAAAGAGAATACTGATGAGCATATAGAGCTGACATGACTGCAGCTAGCTCAGGTACAGAGCAGCAACATCCACGCTCAGCTAGCGACTCTGTATGGGGTTGCTTGCAAAGCCTGAACAATGCTGCTCTGTACAGATATGTCTGGGATCAGTTTGCCAACTGAACCAATCAATGACATAGAGTATGCCACATCCTCCTTGCTAATCAGCTATGAGTATAAAAGTCAGCCGCAAATAATGTACTAGGTACATATGGACAGTTCTGAAGACAGCTAGCAGTCCAAGCAAACCCACTTGTTGTTGGAATGTTCTATGCTTATTGTGCCTTCCCTGCTTTTATCTCGCTTCATCAAAGATTGTGGGAAGCGCCAAGAGCAACAAAGATGATCAACTCTAGCCTTTATCACTTGCAGTCCAGCTGTTATGTCATGCGTCATGCTGCTCACACATCATAGACAGAAAGTTGCCATGCATCCAAATACTGCAATGTCAGCATCACTCGGGCTGGCTTTGCTGCAGGTGAAACTTGTTGCCTTATTACTATGCTACGTAGGGTTTTTTGGGTTCATCACCCTATGTGAGTCTTGGACACACAGATCTAGATCTGGTCGCGGCATAGTAGTGTGGCTATTGAAAGTACAATATTCAACAAACTGGTGACTTTTTGCAAGCAGACTGCAAGGTTGTTGCACTTGCAAGCCTGACCAGGCTTTGCGTCTCTTGCTCAACATCATGGTGAGATACTAATTGATTCAATCAGTATTTCAGCATGGTGTTGGACAAGAGACGCTAGGCCTAGTCATGTGCACAATGCAACGGACATGAAAGCCACATGTCTCAACCTTGACAACAATCACAGCAAATGGCTTTCAAGACATTCAAAACGCACCTGCTGCACAGATGAAGATCCATCTGCTGCCTCAATGTGGGCGTCTGCCCACGCTCAGTCTTGCTTTTCTGCACCATGCCACTCCGCAGGAGCTCCCGCTTTGTCCAAAACCGTATCAGGACCATATGGATGCATCATGACCGCTTGTTGCACTGGCTCTCATGTATGAACACGAGCCTGCATGTCATATGAGCCTCTGTACATAGCCATACATCTGGCATGGCAACGACTAGAAGCGGCGCTGTGTCAAAATTTGATTGCAAATGCACTCTGGACAGTTGACTTCATGTTGCATTGCGTACCGTGTTTACAATATTGATGGAAAGGGCTCGTGAGCCCTATATTGGCATCCTTGGTTGTTGCTCTGAGTTTCTACACAGCCAGTGTACGTGAGTTGCCCCACATCATCATGTGGGTCAGGTGACATTTTTAGAGCCACAGCATTCAAACTGCTTATACCTGGCTTGTGGGTTTACTTGTCCAGAAGCCAGACGGGAGCTTTGATAAGTTGTGGCAGCACCTGAATGCAGATGTGACAACTTGTTGAACACAGGCAAATCCAAGAGCTCACATACAGGCAAAGCAAAAGTGTGACAGCACTGACTCTAGTTGGTGTTCAGCTGAACTGCAGTCTCTAGAGATCTGGCTCCATTCAACTTGCAAGAGAATTGCATTGTGTATTGGCTGCAGATGCCTGCAGCCAAAATTTGTAGTCAAGTTCTGCACCAATGTTTGGACTTGAAGCTCAAGCAAAGGGCCCTGCCGTTATAGCTACGGTTACCTGTGATACCCATTGGCTGAGATGGCCGCTGTGCCAGTTTGAGACAAGGCATGGTAGCAAAATGTGCGCTGATATTGACGGCAGCTGGTGGTGGTCCCATGCTTTGATTGGTTGGCTCAAAAGCATAAATGATATGCAGTAGCCTGAAGGCATGGCGTCGATTGGTGACAGCTGTTCTCAAGGCCAAGGCTAAGTAGACTGCTCAGGTGTGCAGCTCACATACCTGGTGCATTTGTCAGAAGATCTGGATGGACATCGCACATCAAGCGAGAATATAATCATTTCAGCATACCCAACGCGAACACGGAGACGCACTGTGCATAAAGGCACAGTCGTCGAGGCAGCATCAAGTGATGCCAGCTGATCAGACGTTAAGACTTGCATCGCGACTCTGGATGGGCTGTTGTGTACAAAAGACTCGAAAGCGTCACGATTACCTTCTCTGCCGACGCTCAAGCCTGCATACAACCCGCCTAGTTTGGGCGCTACGTCGGGTGCTTGACCTAACAAAACAAAAACGGATATGAAATCCAGGATTACCGAGGCAAAGGGGTAAAAGGTTAACGGGGAAAGGGTGAAGAGGTTAAACTTCAGGCAAATTTTTACACGTTTTGGCAGCGTCTACTCACTCATTTGAATTGCAATGTCCACATCACTAGATTGCTTGACAAGCTTCTTGAACGGTCTTGCGCAAGTCAATTGCAGTTCAACCATAGGCCTAGGCATGGCATAGAGACAGATGCACTCTTTAAGTTAAGAATTCTTCGAAGCTTCAGGTTGAGCGACAGGTTTTGCATCTACATATAGAAGTTATGGAATATTGAGTTAGACGCTTGCAGATGCTTCGCCTATATATATATTTGCGTGATCATCATGTAGCTCCAGCTTGAAGCAGCAAGTGCTCAACGTCTGTATGTTTAAACTGCCGGGCCATTACAAGAGGTGTCTGTTGCTGCTGCCCTGCATTTCACAAACTTGTCTTGCGTCAGCTTTGGTGCATTACTACAATGTACATGCTGTAGCTGTAATAACAAGGCAAGCATAGTCCGGTAAGGTGTACGTTTCACTTGTGTCTAGGCATCCTCACTGTGGCAACTGAGCTAACCTAGCCTTCTGATCAATTTTGCAAAACACTAAAGGTAAGGTATAAAAGTGTGTACTTTGATGCCCGTATGAATGCATTCATACTTGAAACGCCAGCTGTTGCATAACTTTGAAAGCACTCGGTATGCCTGTGTTGTGATGCTTCATCTCTTGCATGCTGGTACATGTGGTGTGACATGAACTCCAACTCCACACAGCCCACATTGCAACATGTCTGGATAATCAGTGACCAATCCTCTGTACTTGAAAGTCCAAATGAACAGCAAAATTTCAACTCAATCCAAACACCTGCCCAAAACTGCCTCATAGAGCAAAGCTGATATGAAGCTGAGCAGACCTGGTGTGTTGATGTTGGCACCAGCCTGCAGCAAAACTTGGACTGGCTCGGCCATGCCCTCAATGACAGCAAGATGCAGTGCAGTGTTGCCTTGATGGTCCTTCAGACTCAACAAATGCTTCTGCCATCTGAAGTGATCTGCATTCACCAAAGGCAATCATTAAGACCTAGCGCATACTACCATCATTTGGAAAGTTTCTGCACTGAGGTGCGACACTGTGCAATTGCTGCACTCTGCAGCCCATGTGTCTTGGGTGCCTTGCAGATTAGGTGGCAATATGCTGCACTGCCCACATTCAACAGTCAAGGTGTGCATACACACTGCTTTTGGTATCACTTGGCCAGGCTTGTGGTGTGCACTGGCATGTCCGTGCTGCATTTGCACTCGAAGGATTGTACAAAGCAGAACTTGTTCAGAAGACAAGAAAGTTCAGGCTCACCGGCTGGATTCTGGGGCTTAGGAGGGGACTGCACAGAGAAGTCGCTTGTCAAGGCAAGCAAGGCATCCATTGCTTCAGCATCTGCTCCAGTATAGTCAAGCTGATCATGAGCACTGCCAGCGCTGTCTGCATCCACTTCTTCTTCTTCTTCTTGCCTAGCATTGGTAATGTCACCAGCAGCATATGGCTCAAAATGTATGCCAGAGTGCAGGGACTGTAAGCTGCTGGCAGCATCATGCAGGCTGGCCTGATTCAGCTCAGCTTGTGGGCTCTGCTCTTGCATGTCCTCATCTGAGGCTGCTGCATGAAGCTGATCAGTAGACATGCCATTGACTTGTTGGTGGTTGAGTCCGTTTTGGTATGGTGGGTTTGGCACGGGGGCATGGGGGTCAGGGAGGCGCAAGCTGGGATGTAGCAAAAGCTGCCTGATGACTGCAGGGTGGCGGTGCTGTGCTGCAAAGTGCAGGGCTGTGCGCTTGTCCCAAGACTGCTGCAGCGGATCTGCCTATAGGATATGTAGAAGTTGTGCACACCTCATATTATCCATATTTATAGTGAAGCTGGAAATGCGAGCCCTATAGCGTTTGTTGAGTAAGCCAAACTGGTTTGGGTTTACCTGGCAGAGTAGGAGTGCTGTGACTGTGTTGACATTTCCTGATCTTGATGCAATGTGCAATGGAGTAAGTCCCCACTCGTCAGCTTTGTTGACTGTGGCGGGTGAGGCTGAGCATAATAGGTGTGCAGCTGCTGTGTGTTGGTGCTCTACTGCGCAGTACAAGGGTGTCTGATCACGGTCGTTTGTATCTGACGCATCTACCCCCTGCAAACACACCTGTTTATGTAGACACTGGCAGACGATTATGGTTCAAAGAACAGGTGTCCAGCAGAAATTCCTTTAGACAAGGAGCGTGGTGCTGTTCATGGGCTTGAGAGGGCAACCTGTGTCAGGAGTGCTTCGATTGCTGCAGTACTTCCTTGTGCAGCAGCTATGTGCAATGCTGTGTCACCAGTGGTGCTGACAGCATGGACATTGGCACCGTGCTGTATAAGCAGTCTCACTGAACCTGCTTGATCCCCTGCGTATGCCAATTAGCACCCTTGAGTTCAGCCAATGGCCTGATGCCAGGCTCAAGTGACTGCAATGTTCGTCCACATTGAAGCGCAAGAGCTGATTGGGGTGCAACTCACCGGCAGCCGCATAGTGCAGCGGGGTATGCCCTGCCTTGTCTGTAGTTCCGATGCTGCTGCCTTGACCCAGCAAGACCTGCGACAACGAGTATTCGAGACTGTGCTCGCTATATCTCATGGGACATAGTGATGTCAGTATGCTGTCACCTGTATCGAACCGATGTCGCCAGTCCAAGCTGCGTGGTGCAGCTCGGTGATCGACTCAGGCTGTTCCTGGTCAATTTTCCAGGCTTGGGTCGAGGGGTGTCCCTGCCAGATGTCGCGGGATGCTGATAACATTGTGAACTGTTTGGCCAAGTTTTGTCTACGAGCAACTTTAGAGCGTTTGCACAGTGAGACACAGTGAAACAAGAAGCCGCTCCGAGACCATTATGGTAAAACGGTAGCGTTACGGCGTCCTTTTTCGCCTGCTCTACACGGCGCTCCAATGCAGCAAATGGTTTACTCCCGGCGTAGAATGCGAGTGAGATAGCATGAATGGGTCTAAGGTCGCAAGTGCGCAACGTGCCTGATGCCGCACATGTTCTGTTGGCCGTACGGGCCCTCGGCTAGTTCGAGGTGTATATGTAGTCCTGTCTGACCAGCACTTTCCAGGCAGCATGGCACTGCTGGCCCCACAAACTGAAGGCGAGATACAGACGCCTCGGCAGTACCAGACCGAGCTATTTTTGGAGGCTCGTAAGCGAAATGTACGCCTCCCTTTTGCATAGGCTTATCCTTGATCTGTGCCTCGTTTGCGAGTCTGCGCCGACGGAACATGTTTGCTAGCTAGCATTCAAGCCGGTGCATGTGTTCTCACATCCCCATGCCTTCTGACGCTCGCCAGGACACGGCGTGGCCTGTACGCAGCTTGTTGCTTGATCTGCACTACCTGGTCTGGCAGCTCTGCACTGCTTTTTGGTGTTACATGAGCATCAAGACAGAGTGCCTTTGTGCTGCAGGTGATAGCATACTTGGACACAGGTCAGCAAAGGAGGCTGTCTGCACCCTCAAAAGCATGCACCCCAAACTTTGACACATATCCTGCTGCTTCCTGTTTTGAACCAAAGTTTTGTGTCTCAAAATAACTTTGATGCCTTGTGCTAACCAGCCTGCAGTGCTGTTGCATCAGTCGTTGCAGTATTGAACATCCCAGCTCTGGCTGTGTGTCTGCTGTAGCAGTGTCTGCAAGATCAACTCAGCATCCAGACCCCACAGCTTGGCATTTGAGCATGACATACCGCCGCTGTGCCCACACCCACAACTCTGTCTTGATTTTCAGGCTCTGGCAAGACTTTGGTGTCTGTGCTGCTCATCAAGGACAAGGCAGGCAGTCTGAACGAGAACGGTCACAAACGTGTCACCATCTTTTTGGCTCCCAAGGTCTTGCTGGTGCAGCAGGTATGCTTCCCTTAGATGCTGTTCATCAGCTAACGAATACGAGCTTGGCATGAGAAACCCACACTGGGTTTAGTGCATGCACTGGCTTATGCTCTGCATCTGCAAGCCCGATGTTACCCATGCCATGCTGTATGAGAGAACATTGATACATCTGGAACTGTACATTAAGATTGCGTAAGCACACTCTGCCCAAACTGTGTCAGAAGTGTCAGTAGAATGAATTTGGGCGCTTACATCAAAAGCTTGTTGACTGAGCACACTGTGGTGTTGCAGCAAGCAGACGTGCTGCGCAAGCACACCAGCCTCAGGGTGTCCCACTTTTGTGGTGATATGAATGTGGACTACTGGGACCGACAAAGATGGGGTAAGGAGCTGCAAGAACAGGACATCTGGGTCATGACTCCTCAGATCCTGCTCAATGTCCTGCGACATGGCTTCCTTAAGGTCAGTCAGCTGTTACCACCCATACCCACTGTACACCCATCTTTGCAAACATGCTGCATCAATAGTCTGTCATGTATTTTCCGCCATGCCAGCAGTGTCAATTTCCATAACTGTTGCTGGCATTGAGGAAAACACGTGAGGGATTCGTTCACCTGCAACATCAAAGTGCTGGTGATACTGTTCTGTTATGGTCTGTTGAGCTGTCTGGAAGGAGTACTAAGAGTTTGCTCTGTTGGCGCAGATTACGGACCTGAACCTGCTGGTGTGTGACGAGTGCCACCGGGCTGTCAAGAAGGACCCCTACAATTGCATCATGCAGGAGTTCTATCATGACCGGTCCACTGAGGTGGGTGTGCCTTTCTATTGGCGCGTCTTGCCTGAACACAGCAGCTGAGCTGGTAGCCACGGAAACAACACACACTGATTTATTTGTTCATTGATTTGTTTCTTCATTTATTCAATTATTCCTTTGTTCGTTCATTCATTTCTTCCATCATTTATTTGTTTGTTTGTTTTATGTTTTCATTCATTTGTTCATTCACTGTTGTCACTTTGCGCCATCCAAGACAGCCGAGGCTACATCTGTGAAGGGATTCCTCCAGACTTGATGTGTGTCTGCTGTATGTCACTGCCATGGCTGTCGCATTCTACAGTCATCCATGGCTGTCCAATCAGCTACCCACACCCACCACAGTCTCCTGTATGTAGTGCATCTCGCGCTTACTTGCTGCATGTCAACTGCTCTCGTCTGTGACAAGACAGCATACCCACTTGAAACCCCCAAGACCCCCCAAAGACCCCCCTCCCCCCCCCAACCCCCCTAAATATCCCCCTAGACAGCAGCCCACTTCAAGTCAGCATTGACGTCTTACCCTCACGTAGGGTGTACGGCCACACATCTTCGGCATGACGGCATCACCAGTCAACACCAGAGCCAAGCAGACCCAGATGAAGGTAGCTGAGGCTGTTTGGCAGTTGGAGCGTAACATGGATGCCCAAGTCATCACTGTCATTGACAGAGACCCTGTCACTGCTGCTGCTCCTCTGCCAGAGCTTAAGCTGCTGTATTATGTGCGCCAGCACACATCAGACTCCCTCAAGGAGGTCGAAGGTGAGACTTAGAATGTGGGATTGTGAGTCAGTCTTGCCGGCAGTGCACAATGCTGTTGTGGGTGTTGTTTTGCTTCTGCGACATGTTTTGAAATCATCAACTCACAGATCAAGAGGAGCAGATATCACTCGTTGTCTGTTTTGCCTCCAAAAGCCAGGTTGTACCTGGACGGCTTCGTTTTATCTCACAGCCAAGCAGCTGACAAAAGTGAACACCCATGACTTGCTTGTGTTCACAGCGGAAGTACTCAAACTTTCCCTCTTCCAGCTGACCGATTACTCATATAACCTGCTTGTGGGGATGCAGCTGGGCTTGCTGCTGCCATTTGGACCTTGCACAGAGGGGAGACAGTGATGGCTCAGCTGGAGGCCGCCCGTGCCCAGCAGGCAGCTGAAGCAGCCTGCATTGGGCTCACCCTGGATGAGGAGAAGATCACCAGCCTCAGTGCATCCACCAGGCGCCACCTGCAGGGCTTGGCCATTGTTGTGCAGGTGGGTTATGGGTGGCTTTTTAGGGTTTTAGGGTTTGTCTCTGTTTGGGGTTTTAGGGTTTGTCTGTGTTTAGGGTTGGTCCTTCAGGCACAAGGTGACAGTCACCTTGTAGCTCTTGTGCATGTCGGCTGTTGAATGTGTCAATGCAGTTTGAGCAAAGCCTGGTGCACACAACAGACTCTATGGCCTCTGTAGGGAGTTATGTCGTGGACTGGCAGTTTGTGCTTCTCCACTATGCATTTCCCTACAAGGGCAACTGGTCCGTTGCGTGTCCCAGGCACTGAGTGTACTGCACTGACAGTCAGCGCACCGTCAGCTTGACTATGTCCTGAATGTCACAGTCAAGCTGAATGTGTATTGACTGTGCACCAATAGCAGGCTAGCTGATCTCACTGAACATCGACAAGGAGCAGTACTAGATCAGTAGAAGTGCTATTGGTGCACAGTCAACACACAGTCAGCCTGACTGTGACAGCGGCGATGCTCAGTGCCTAGCGCAAAAGCTGAGCTCATGGTGCGCACCAACTGAATCCATCACGCTGAGTCCTGAAGCCTCAGCGTCCCCTATAGATGCTCTGTGTCTAGGGCAAGCGCTAGGTTCAAGGTTTTAGCTAGTGCACACCATGGACCTAGCTCTTGCACTAGACAAACCCTTGGACTCCATAATCCTTCCTTGTTGACGGCGTGTTCCCAGAAGTGTGCACTTGCTGAACCCTTCCTTCTACGAGGGCTCCTTGTTGACACCTCGTGCCCAGTGCAGGAGCTGGGTCCCTGGTGTGCAGCAGCAGTACTCCTGGAGCTACTCCGGTCAAAGCAGGTCAACAACCTTCTGGACCCGGTTGGCGACATTGCTGCCGACAACAAGTACACAGAAGACGGTCCAGACTCAGCGGCTATCAAAAAGACCCCAGGCGCATATGTGCTCGCACCCACTGCTGGTGAGACAGCACCTAATGGCCCTACAACCCAGATCGAAGGGGCAACTGCTGCCAGTCAGAGCACCGGCAGAGGGCAAGATGCTGCCAGTCAGGATCAGGCTGACACAGACATGCTGGATGTGTTTCCTGTGAAGAAGCCGGCGCCTGTGACGCCAGAGGTGCAGGCTTTGAACGTAGCTCTGAGGGAAGTGGCCAAGATGCTGACACAAGCTCTGCCTCTCAGCAAACGGCGACGCCTGGCTTCTGCACATGGTCGGACCTCTTGTACACTGCTGCTTTGTTTTACACAGAACAGCTAGTCATTCAGTTTACAAGTGTCCCAGAACAGCTAATCATTCGAATTCAAAAGGTTCCCAGCGGCAAACACATTTTGATCTCAAGCTACAGTGTTGCACAGTGCAAAGATGCCCTGAAACCCTTCATCACGTCCAGCTTCCCTAACAGCATCAAAATAACTCAAAACTCTAGAAACATTGGACACCCTAATGGACCGGGTCCCATGCAAGTCAACGCTGGGGCATTCAAGGACATGAATATACATGCAGGCTTGTGGCTGTGACTACTCTATTACCGTCCGCCTGACAACAGTGATGCATATGCAGAGGATTTGTGCCATGTGTATATACCATGGAGGATGTTGTGATTTGAGATGTTGGCATATGTCGGACAACAAGTGCTTGTGCGTTTGCCTTGGCTTATGTGGTATGTTGCACCATGGAGGGTCCCACAAGCTGTGGAGACATGGAGTGTGCATGCACCACAGCCCGTGGTACAGCCCATGGTGCAACACACCACATAAGCCAAGGCAAAGCCCTAAACCCCGACAAGCATGTGACACATGCACAAGCAGGCTTGGGTGGAAGCCAAGGCAAACCCATAGCTTCCACCCCTCCTTCTTGTGGTTGTGTCACATGCTTGTTAGGGTTTAGGGGTTGGGGTTTATGGCAGAAAATGCTTGTGTATGTTGCACAACTCATTGTGTTCACATGGCTATGCAGCTTTGAGCCAAGTAGACCCGGCAGCCCATAACTTCAAGGTCCTGTTGCGCCATGTTGTCAGCCGCGTCATGGATGCAATCCCCAGCAAGCTGCTGGACCAAGAGCTGGGGATCAAGTCAGCCCCAGACCAGAGCGAGGAGGTGGGTCCAGAGTCCCAGCCAGCTGAGGCTATGCAGGGTGAGCAGGCACAGCAGGCAGAGCATGCACAGCAAGACGCTGAATCTACAGAAACTCAGCAGGCAACAGACCCTCAGCATGCAAAGCATGATGGTGGCAATGATGGGAATTTTGAAGAGGAAGAGGAAGGCAGAGTCAGGCTGCCCTTGTTCACCAACAAAATCATGACTTTAGTGCAAGACCTGCTGCAATACAAGGTGCGTACTCGTCTTGAGAGCATGATCACACTCAACCTTTCCACTGACTCTGCTATGAGCAAGTCCTCCTATCTGTTGCCAAAGAGATGCGGGTTTGCAGACTCTTGTCAGTGCTTCATCACACCCTTTCCCAGCTGCAGTTGCTGCACAGC
>JAABUK010002622.1_pt1 | contig 31991 bp, 17 predicted proteins | sample 5559141 | NCBI WGS metagenome assembly JAABUK01 (sample SAMN10711869, study PRJNA513367) | rock metagenome | isolation source: Antarctica rocks | place: Antarctica: Victoria Land, Pudding Butte nord | collected 2016-01-03 | reverse complement strand
GGGGCCCGATGGCGCGTGCGTCGAGTCGAGCGGATGGCGTCGCTCTGCTGCCTGGCCTACGGGAACCAGTGGGATGCCTATTGGAAGAAGGCCGCGGCCTGATTACCAGAATCCATTACCGCACCCCATCGGACCCGTGGGCGAGAAAAGGCGGGAACCGGGGCCGAGGTTCCGGTACAATGTTTGTTAACCAACCGGGGCCGCCGCCCGCCAAGGATGTCCGGCGGCCCGAACACCAACCCGACCTCCGGTCTCCCGCCATGCCGATCACGCCCGCACCTCCGCGTCGACGTCCCGGCCGAGTCCCGATGGGCCCGGCCGCCGCCTGGATGATCGCCGCCTCGATGCTCCTCGGCCCCGACTCATCGGCCGGCGAGGCGGGGGGGCGGCCGGTCGACTTCAACCGCGAGGTCCGCCCGATCCTCTCCAACCGCTGCTTCGCCTGCCACGGGCCCGACGCCGGCAAGCGGAAGGGGGCGGCCAGGCCCCTCCGGCTGGATACGGAAGAGGGGGCCTTCGCCGACCTCGGCGGCCACGCGGCGGTCGTCCGGGGCGACCCCGAGGCGAGCGAGCTGATCCGCCGGATCGCCTCCGACGACCCCGACGAGGTCATGCCCCCGCCCGGCCACGCCGCCCGCCTCCCGGCCGCCGAGGTCGAGCGGCTCTCCGCCTGGGTCCAGCAGGGCGCCCCCTACGCGAGGCACTGGGCCTACCGGAAACCCGCCCGGACCGAGCCCCCCGAGGTCCGCAACCCGGGCTGGTCGAGGAATCCGGTCGACCGTTTCCTCCTGTCCCGGATCGAGAAGGAGGGCCTCGCCCCATCGCCGGAGGCCGACCGGGGGGCCCTGATCCGCCGGCTCGCGCTCGACCTGACCGGCCTGCCCCCCACGCCCGAGGAGGTCGACGCCTTCGCCCGCGACGACCGGCCCGACGCCTACGAGGATCTGGTCGACCGACTGCTCGACCGGCCGACCTACGGCGAGCATTGGGCCCGGATGTGGCTCGACCTGGCCCGGTACGCCGACTCGGCCGGCTACGCCGACGACCCGCCCCGCGTCATCTGGGCCTATCGCGATTACGTCATCCGATCGTTCAACGCCAACAAGCCGTTCGACCGGATGACGATCGAGCAGATCGCCGGCGACCTCCTGCCCGGGGCCGGCGACGAGCAGCTCGTGGCGACCGCCTTCCACCGGAACACGATGACCAACAGCGAGGGCGGGACCAATGACGAGGAGTTCCGCAACGCCGCCGTCGTCGACCGGGTGAACACCACGATGGCCGTCTGGATGGGGACCACCATCGCCTGCTGCCAGTGCCACGACCACAAGTACGACCCGCTCTCGCAGGCCGACTATTTCCGCCTCTTCGCCTTCTTCAACAACACCCAGGACGCCGACCGGAACGACGAGAGCCCCCGGCTCCCGATCGAGTCCGACGACCAGAAGCGCCGGAGGGCCGGATCCCTGGCCGAGGCGGATCGACTCGAACAGGCCCTCCGGAACCCCCCACCCGGGACGGCCGACGCGCAGGCCCGGTGGGAGAAGTCCCTCGAAAGGGACCCGGATTGGGAGCCCGCGCGGCCCACCTCGGCCATCTCCCGCGAGGGCGCCCGGGTCGCGATCCTCGACGACCGCTCGATCCTCGTCGGGCCCAAGGCCAAGGTCGACGTCACCACGCTGACGCTCGCCCTGGACGTCCCCCGCCTCACGGCGATCCGCCTGGAGGCGCTGCCGGACGACTCGCTCCCCGGGAAGGGCCCGGGCCACGACGGCGGGGCCTTCGCCGTGACCGGGGTCCGGGCGTCGATCGTCCCGCCGGGCGGGTCGCGGCCGGTCGGGCGATACATCCGCGTCGAGCTGCCCGGCAAGGAGAAAATCGTCTCGCTCGCCGAGGTCCAGGTCTTCCGGGCGGGCGAGGACGTCGCCGCCCGGGGCGAGGCCAGCCAGTCCAGCACCGACTTCGACGGGCCCGCCCGGCTGGCCATCGACGGCAATACCGATGGCGACTACACCCGGGCGAAGTCGACGACCCACACCGCCCGGTCGGATGACCCCTGGTGGGAGGTCGACCTCAAGGCCGCCGGCCCGGTCGATCGGATCGCGATCTGGAGCCGGACCGATGGCGGCCTCCAGGCGAGGCTCGACGGCGCCCGGATCGTCCTCCTCGACGAGAAGCGGAACTCGGTCTGGACCCGGGAGGTCGCGGAGGCCCCGAAGGTCTCCGCCGAGTTCACCCCGAGCGGCGAGCGTCCCATCGCCTTCGCCGCGGCCTTCGCCGACGAGCCCGGCGCCGCCGACGTCATCGGCGACGTCAAGGGGAAAGGCTGGACGGTCATCGGCCCGCCCGGTCGTCCGCACGCGCTGACCCTCGTCGCCGCGGCCCCGATCGCGATCGAGCCCGGCTCGTCCCTCTCGGTCTCGATCGAGCAGCGATCGAAGGAACCCGGCCGGACCCTCGGCCGGGCCCGCCTGGCGACCTCGGGCGACGACAGGGCCTCCGCGATCGCCCGGACGCCACCCGCCGTGCTCGCCGCCCTGAGGGTTGCGCCCGCCGACCGGACCGAGGCTCAGAAGTCGGAGGTTGCCCGCCACTACCTCGCCGAGGTCGCCCCCGAATTGCAGCCGGCGCGCGATCGCCTGGCGGCCCTGAAGGCGGAACTCGCCGGGATGAAGCCCGAGACCTCCGTGCCGGTCCTCCGCGAGCTGGCCGCCGGGGCCCGCCGGAAGACGCAGATCCAGCGGCGGGGCAACTTCATGGACCTCGGCGACGAGGTCGCCGAGGGGGTGCCCGAGGCGATCTTCCCCCTCCCGCCCGACGACCCGCGCGACCGGCTGGCCCTGGCCCGGTGGCTGGTCAGCCCGGACAACCCGCTCACCGCCCGGGTGATCGCCAATCGCTCCTGGGAGACGATCTTCGGCGCGGGCCTGGTGCCGACCGGCGAGGAGTTCGGCTCGCAGGGCGAGCCCCCCACCCACCCCGAGCTGCTCGACTGGCTGGCCACCGAACTCGTCGGGCAAGGCTGGGACCTCAAGCGGTTCCTCCGCCTTCTGGTCACCTCGGCCGCCTATCGCCAGTCGTCCCGGGTGACCCCGGACGGGCTCCGGCTCGACCCGGCGAATCGGTGGCTCGCCCGGGGGCCCCGGTTCCGGCTCCCGGCCGAGACGGTCCGCGACCAGGCCCTGGCCGTGTCCGGCCTGCTCAGCCCCAAAATGTACGGGCCGCCGGTCCGGCCCCCCCAGCCGTCGACCGGGCTGACCGCGGCCTTCGGGGGCGGGATCGACTGGCAGACCAGCACGGGCGACGACAAGCACCGCCGGGCCCTCTATACCACCTGGCGACGCTCCAACCCGTATCCGTCGATGGCCACCTTCGACGCCCCCAATCGCGAGATCTGCACCGTCCGCCGGATCCGGACCAACACCCCGCTCCAGGCCCTGGTCACCCTCAACGACCCCGTCTACATCGAGGCCGCGCAGGGACTGGCCCGGCGGATCGCCTCGGGCGGCCCGGATCCCGCCGGGAAGATCCGGGCCGGCTTCCGCCTCTGCCTGGCCCGCGACCCGACCGACCGGGAGTCCGACCGGATCGCCCGGCTGTTCGGCGACGCCCGCCTCCGGTTCGGGTCGGACCCCGAGGCCGCCCGGAAGCTGGCGACCGACCCGATCGGCCCCGCACCCGCCGGGTCCGACCTCGCCGACCTGGCGGCCTGGACCGTCGTCGCCAACGTCCTGCTCAACCTCGACGAGACGCTGATGCGACGCTGACCGGACATCCCCCCGTCTTCCGAGGCGACCGACCGATGGACCCCCAAACCGAACGAGTCCGGAACCTCACGCGGCGGCACTTCTTCCGCGAGAGCCAGGGAGGCCTGGGCGCGATCGCGCTGGCGTCGCTCCTGGCAAAGGACGCGCCGGCCGAGGGCCCGGCGCAGGATCCCGCCCCCAACCCGCTCGCCGCCCGCCCGCCGCAGTTCGCCGCGAGGGCGAAGCGGGTCATCTACCTGCACCTGACCGGCTCCCCGCCCCACCTCGACCTGTTCGATTACAAGCCCGAGCTGGTCAAGCACGACGGCGAGCCCTGCCCCGACTCGTTCCTCAAGGGGAAGCGGTTCGCCTTCACCACGGGCGTCCCCAAGCTCCTGGGGACGCCCCGGAAGTTCGCGCAACACGGCAAGAACGGCGTCTGGATCTCCGACGCACTGCCGCACCTCCAGGGCGTGGCCGATGACCTCTGCGTGATCCGGTCGATGCACACCGACCAGTTCAACCACGCCCCGGCCGAGCTCCTGCTCTACACCGGCTCGCCCCGGTCGGGCCGCCCGTCGATGGGGACCTGGGTCACCTACGGCCTGGGGACCGAGAACGAGAACCTGCCGGGGTTCGTCGTGCTGATCTCCAGCGGCGTGCAGCCCAACGGCGGCAAGAGCTCGTTCGGGAGCGGGTTCCTGCCCTCGGTCTACCAGGGCGTGCAGTGCCGGTCGCAGGGCGACCCGGTCCTTTACGCCTCCGACCCGGCCGGGATGGACCGGCCGCTCCGCCGGGCCAGCCTCGACGCCCTCCGCGACCTCAACGAGATCCAGGGCCGGGAGCTGGGCCACCCCGAGACCGCCACCCGGATCGCGCAATATGAGCTGGCCTACCGGATGCAGGCGTCGGTCCCCGAGGTCATGGACATCGCCCGGGAGCCCAGGAGCGTCCTCGAAGCCTACGGCGCCCAGCCCGGGGCGTCGAGCTTCGCGAATAACTGCCTGCTGGCCCGCCGGCTGGTCGAGCAGGGGGTCCGGTTCGTCCAGCTCTTCGACTGGGGGTGGGACTTCCACGGGACCGGCGCCGGCGAGGACATCCGCGACGGCCTCACCAGGAAGTGCGCCACGATGGATCGCCCGGCCGCCGCGCTGATCAAGGACCTCAAGCAGAGGGGCCTGCTCGATGACACCCTGATCGTCTGGGGGGGCGAGTTCGGCCGGACCCCGTTCCGCGAGGGGCGGACCTCCGGCGGCGGGGTCCTCGGCCGCGACCACTTCCCCGACTGCTACACGATGGTCATGGCCGGAGGCGGCGTCAAGGGCGGCTATACGCACGGAGAGTCCGACGAGCTGGGCTTCTCGGTCGCCCGCGACGGCGTCCACGTCCACGACCTCCAGGCCACCATCCTCCACCTCCTCGGCCTGGACCATACCCGGCTGACCTATCGCTTCCAGGGCCGGGACTATCGCCTGACCGACGTCAGCGGCAAGGTGGTCAAGGGCCTCCTCGCCTGACCCGGCGCCCCGACGCATCCCCCCCGAGGTACGAATCGATGAAGGACGCGGTCTTATCGGGACGGGTTTTCGTCGCGGTCCTGCTCTTGACCTCGTTGCTGTCGGCGAACGTCGACGCCGGCGATGATCCCTCGCGGAGGGCCCTCGCCGACACCTACCGCTCTCACGTCCGGCCGATCCTGACGCGCTATTGCCTCGGCTGTCATTCGGAGGAGTCGAGCGAGGGGGACCTCGACCTCGAACGCTTCCCCTCGTATGACGCGGCCCGGAAGGACGTCAAGCCGTGGCAGGCGATGGTCGAGATGCTGGAATCGGGCGAGATGCCCCCCCGGAAGAAGCCGCAGCCGACGGCGGACGAGCGCCGGCGGCTGATCGCCTGGGTCCGCGATTTCCTCGCCTCCGAGGCCATCGCCCGCGCGGGCGACCCCGGTCGGGTCGGCCTCCGCCGGCTGAGCAACGCCGAATACGACGGGACCATCCGCGAGCTCACGACGGTCGACCTCCGGCCGGCCCGCGAGTTCCCGGCCGATGGCGCGGCCGGGGAGGGGTTCACCAACGCCTCCGAGGCGCTGAACATGTCGCCGGCGCTCCTGGCGAAATACCTCGATGCCGCCAAGGAGATCGCCTCTCATGCGATCCTCCTGCCCGACGGCTTCCGATTCTCGCGCGGGAACACGCGGCGGGATTGGACCGATGAGAGCGTCGCCGGGCTCCGGGAGTTCTACGCGCGATATGCCGGCGGAGCCGGGCGGTTGCCGATCGGGCCCTACCTGTCGGCCCTCGTCCGCCACCGGGAGGCCCTGACCTCCGGCGCGGCCGGTGTGGAGGCCGTCGCCCGATCCGAGAAGCTCCACCCCGGGTATCTCTCGGCGGTCTTTCGGGCCCTGTCGGCCGAGGATCATTCCGTCCCCATGGATCGGCTCCGATCGATCTGGAAGGAGGCACCGGCGGATGGCGGGGCCCTCGGGTCGGAGGTCGCGGCCTGGCAGGCCTCCCTGTGGAAGTTCCAGCCGATCGGCAGTTACCGATACGGGAACATCGTCCGCCAGGCGGCGAACGAGCCGACATGGACGGAATCCGGCACGGTCCGGGTGGGCCGGAAGCCCGCGCCGGGCGAGGATGACGTTGTCCTCCACCTGGTCGCCGGGGACCTCTCCGGGGCCGACGGGACGGGGTCCGTCGAGTGGCATCGGCCGCGATTCGAGCGGAGCGGTCGACCGGCCCTCCTCTTGCGAGACTACGAGGAGTTCGGCCCGGGATACGAGATCGACCGCGCCGCCCTCTTCGCCGACGCCCCCCGCTATCTTGCCGCCGCGATCGAGGCGGCGGCCGACCGCCGGCTCGCGGTCGACGCCCTGGCCGCCCGGGACGACCTCGACCCGGCCTGGTTGCGGCGGTGGATCGCGGTCGCCGCGCCCCAATCGGGGGCGGCGGACGACGTCGGCAGGCCGACACCCGCCGTCCGCCTGGATTTGCTCGGCGATCGGAAGCCGGCCGGGCCCAAGATCAACGGCTGGAGCGCGCGGGGGGCGGACCTGCCGACCCTGATCGCCAACTCCTCGGACCGGGCCGAACAGGTCCCCGGCCGGATCTCCCCGCATCAGGTCGCCGTCCATCCCACGCCCTCGGAGTGTGCGGCGGTCGCGTGGACGAGCCCGATCGGGGGGCGAGTCCGCGTCGACGCCCGGGTGACGCATGCCCATCCGACCTGCGGCAACGGGGTGGGGTGGTGGCTCGAGTCCCGCCGGGGCGACAGGGCGACGATCCTGGCGGAGGGGACGCTCGGGCTCGGCAAGGAGACCACGGTCGGGCCCCGGGTCCTGGACGTCTCGCCCGGCGACCTCGTGGTCCTGGCGGTCGACGCCCGGGAGGGCGACCACTCGTGCGACCTCACCGAGATCGCGCTGAGCCTTTCGGAGTCCGGAGGTCCGGCCCGCCGATGGGACCTGGCCGCCGACGTCGCGGGCAATGTCGGCGAGGGCAATCCGCACCCGGACAGGCTCGGCAACAAGGCGGTCTGGAGCTTCCTGAAGGGCCCCGCGCGATCGGTCTCCGGGGAATCCGCCCCCGCCGTCCCCGCCGGCTCGATCCTGGGACGGTGGCGCGAGGCGGCGGCCGATCCCGGGCGGAGGGCCGAGGCGGGTGGCCTCGCCGGGCGGTTGCGGGACCTGCTCGCCGGACCCCGCCCCCCGGAAGCAACCGGCCCGGATCGCAAGCTCTACGACAACCTGGCATCGCCCGACGGCCCGCTGATGGGCGAGATCCCGCCGACCCTCCGGGCGAGGTCGCGACCCCGGCCGGGCCGTTACGGCCCCGACCGGGCGAGCTTCGTCGGGGACGGCCTGGTGGCGCCGACGGATCGGGTCATCCAGATCCGGTTGCCCGCGGCGCTCTTCCGCGACCATGAGTTCGCGGTGGATGGGAAGCTCGGAACGGCCGCGGGAGATCGGGTCGTCCACTTCCAGGTGACGACCGGGCCCCCGGCGCCGGGATCTAGGTGGGACGGGAAGTCGCCCCTGGTGGCGGCCCCGGGCGGGCTGGCCCGTGGGCGGCTGCTCGCGGGTTTCGAGGAGTTTCGGCGCCTGTTCCCGCCGTTCATCTGCTATCCGCGCGTCATCCCGGACGACGAGGTCGTCTGCCTGAAGACATTCCACCGCGAGGATGAGCCGCTGATCCGGCTGTTCCTGGACGAGGAACAGGCCCGTCGGATCGACCGGCTCTGGGAAGAACATCGCTTCATCAGCAAATTCCCGGTGGTCGAGGACGAGTATCTCCCGCTGTTCATCGGCTTCGTGACGCAGGACCAGCCCGGGGAGATGCTCCGGTATTTCGAGGGCCAGCGCGAGCCGTTCCGGCGGAGGGCCGATCGATTCCGGGAGGATTACGAGGCCGCCGCGCCGGGACAGCTCCGGGCGCTCCTCGACTTCGCGGCCCGTGCCTATCGACGCCCGCTCGCCGAGGCCGAGAAGGGGGGGTTGCTCGACCTGTATCGGGGATTGCGCGGCAAGGGTGTTTCGCATGAGGATGCGTTCCGGGGGGTGCTGGCGCGGGTCCTGGTGTCGCCCTCGTTCCTCTACCATCTGGAGAAGCCGCCGCCCGGCAAGGAGCCGGGCCCGGTCGACGACTGGGAGCTCGCCTCCCGGCTCAGTTATTTCCTCTGGTCGGCCCCGCCCGACGATGCGCTCCGGCAGGACGCCGCCGCCGGCCGACTCCGCGAGCCGGCGGTCCTGGCACGGCAGGCGGATCGGATGCTCAAGGACGAACGGTCCCGCGCCCTGGCGATCGAGTTCGGCACCCAGTGGATCCACGTCCGGGGCTTCGACGCGCTCAAGGAGAAGGACGAGGGCCTGTTTCCCACCTTCGACGCCGGGCTGCGCGGGGCGATCTACGAGGAGTCGATCCTGTTCTTCCAGGACCTCTTCCGGAACGATCGGCCGGCCACGCAGCTCCTGGATGCCGACTACACGTTCCTCGACGAGACGCTGGCCCGGCACTATGGGATCCCGGGGGTCGAGGGCCCCGGGTGGCGTCGGGTCGATGGGGTGAAGAAGTACGGTCGAGGCGGGCTCCTGGGCCTGGCGAGCGTCCTGGCCAGTCAATCGGGCGCCTCGCGGACCAGCCCCGTCCTCCGCGGCAACTGGGTCGTCGAGACGCTCCTGGGCGAGAAGCTGCCCAGGCCCCCCGCGAACATCCCCCAGCTGCCGGAAGCGGAGACCGGGAACGACGGCCTCACGATGAGGCAACTGGTCGAGAAGCACGTGCAGGCCGAAGGATGCGCCGTCTGCCACCGGCGGATCGACCCCTTCGGCTTCGCCCTGGAGAAGTACGACCCGATCGGTCGCCTCCGCGAGAAGGACCTGGGCGGCCTGCCGGTCGACGCGAGGTCCCGGCCCCGCGAGGGGATCGAGTTCGAGGGGATCGACGGCCTCCGGGCGTACCTCCTGGCCGAGAAGCGGGATGTGATCGTCCGCCTCTTCTGCCGGCGGCTGCTCGGTTACGCGCTGGGGCGCGAGGTGGCCCTCTCCGACCGGCCCCTGATCGACGCGATGGCCTCCGGGACCGACGGGCGCGACGCCCGGGTCTCCTCGATGGTGCTCGCGATCGTCGCCAGCCCCCAGTTCCGATCGATCCGAGGCGCCTCGTTCGTCGAGGACGAATGACCTTCCGACCTCCCCGAGGGGAATGCGATGTCGACCCGATCCCGGTCCAATCCCCCGTCGCGGCGCGCATTCCTGCGCGGGCTCGGCGTCTCGATGGCACTCCCCTGGCTGGAGTCGGCCCGGGTCTGGGGCGATCCGGGGGCGAACGGCCCGTCGACCGAGCCGCCCGTCCGGCTTGCCTGCCTGTTCTCGGGCAACGGGTTCCACAGCAAGGAATGGTGGGCCCGGGGGGAAGGCGAGCGGATGGAGCTGGGCAAGGTGCTCGAACCGTTGCTCCCGTTCCGCCGGAAGCTGCTGTTCCTGCGCGGCCTGTATAATCCCGAGGCCCTCATCGGCGGGATCCACAGCTGTCAGACGGGCAATCTGCTGACCGGCGCCCACCTGGCCAGCGGCGGCGAGATCCGATCGGGCGTCAGCATGGACCAGGTCGTGGCGCATCGGCTGGCCGACCAGACCAAGGTCCCCAGCCTGGTCCTCGGCTGCGAGCAGTCGATCGCGGCGCTGCACAAGAACTACTCGATGATCTACAGCTCGCACATCTCCTGGAGCTCGCCCTCCACGCCGACCCCGCTGGAGCTCTACCCCGCCCTGGCCTTCGACCGCCTCTTCCGCGATGACGTGGGGCGGGCCGATCGGAGCGTGCTCGACGCCGTCCTGGATGAGACCCGGAGCCTCCGGACCCGGGTCAGCGACTCGGACCGACACCGCCTCGACGACTATCTCGCCTCCGTCCGGGAGGTCGAGCAACGCATCGATCGGGCGGGCAAGGACCGTCGCCTCCAGGGATGGCGGCCCACCCTGGCGAGGTCCGACCGGCCCCGCCCCGCCGACGGCATCCCCCAGGACATCGAGGAGCACATGCGCCTGATGTGCGACATCCTCGTCCTCGCCTTCCGGACCGACACGACCCGGGTCTGCACCCTCAAGTTGAACAACGACCACTCCTCGCTGCGGTTCCCGCACTTGAAGGTGGATTACATGATCCATCACCTCCTGTCCCACTCCGACTCCGCCGACTGGCTGAAGGTCAACCGCTTCTTCGCCGAGCAGGTGGCCTACATCGCGCGGGAGCTGGACCGGGTCCAGGAGGGGGATCGGACCCTCCTGGACAACTCCATGCTCCTGTTCCTGTCGAGCATGATGACCGGCGGCCACGACAACACCCAGCTGCCCGTGGTGATGGTCGGGGGCGGAGGCGGGCGGATCGAGATGGGTCGCGTCCTCGATTATCGCGACAGGCCGAACCGCAAGATGTGCAGCCTGTACCTGTCCCTGATGGACAGGATGGGCGTCCGGCTCGACCGCTTCGGCGACTCCGAGGAACGACTGGCGGAGATCTGATCGCGGCCCTCGACCGATTTCGGCCACGTCCCGGGTCCGGCCGTGGCGGGAGGACGATTCACCGGAGTAGCCGGGAAGGCCCCCGATGGAGGGGCTCGCCCGGCCCGCCGCCCGCGTGTACAATGGGATAGTGGGCCGTCGCCCCGGGGGCACCCCGGATCGGGCGCCGGGCCGATGGCCGACGTCGGGGCCGGTCGCATGAGGGTGGTCCTCGCCGAGAAGCCTTCGGTCGCCCGCGAGCTGGCGTCGTTCCTGGGCGCCTCGGCCCGCCGCGAGGGCTACTTCGAAGGCCGGGGCGACCGGGTGACGTGGGCCCTGGGGCACCTGGCCACCCTGAAGGAGCCGCAGGATTACGACCCGGCCCTGAAGAAGTGGTCGCTGGCCTCGCTGCCGATCGTCCCCGACCGCTTCGGGCTCAAGCTGATCGAGGGCGGGGGCGGCCGGAAGCAATTCGAGGTGATCCGCCGCCTGTTCCGCGAGGCCGACGAGATCATCTGCGCCACCGACGCCGGCCGCGAGGGCGAGCTGATCTTCCGGTACATCCGCGAGCTGGCCGGGGCCGTGGGCAAGCCCGCCCGACGGCTCTGGCTCAGCTCGCTGACCGAGGCCGCCATCCGCGACGCCTTCGCCCGGCTCCGGCCCCTGTCGGATTACGACTCCCTGTACGCCGCCGCCCGGTGCCGGAGCGAGGCCGACTGGGTCGTGGGCCTGAACGCGACCCGGTATTACACCGTCCGGTACCGGACCGCCGGCCAGCTCTGGAGCGTCGGCCGGGTCCAGACGCCCGTCCTGGCCATGATCGCCCGCCGGGACGACGAGATCCGCGGCTTCCAGCCCGAGCCGTTCTGGGAGCTGTTCACCGTCTACCGGAAGGTCCATTTCAAGCTCGCGGGCGACCGATTCGCCAAACCCGAGGACGCCCGGGCCGTCCTCGACCGGGTCGCCGGCCAACCCTTCACCATCAAGGCCGTCGACCGGAAGCCCGAGCGGGCCCTCCCGCCCCAGCTCTACGACCTGACCGAGCTCCAGCGCGACATGAACCGCCGATACGGGATGTCGGCCGACGCCACGCTCAAGGCCGCCCAGTCGCTCTACGAGGCCAAGCTGATCAGCTATCCCCGGACCGACTCGCGGTACCTGGGGGCCGACCTCAAGCCCAAAGTCCGCGACGCCCTCCGCGACCTGCAGCCGCTCAGGCCGGCCGAGATCGACAGGCTCGACCTCGACCGGCTCGCCTTCACCGGGCGGATCGTCGACGACGCCAAGGTCGCCGACCACCACGCGATCATCCCGACGGGCAAGCACCCGTCGAACCTCGCCCCGGCCAATCGGAAGGTCTTCGACGCCATCCTCGTCCGGCTGATCGCCGCCTTCTATCCCCCCTGCCTCAAGGAGGTGACGACGGTCTCCGGCGAGTCGGCCGGGGTGCCGTTCCGGGCCCGGGGCGTCCGGGTGGTGGACCCCGGCTGGACGGCCCTCGACCCCCGGAAGCCCGACCCCGGCGACGACCAGCAGGACCTCCCCGAGTTCCGCCCGGGCGAGTCGGGGCCGCACGAGCCCGTCATCAAGGAAGGCCGGACCGCGCCGCCGAAGTCGTACACCGAGGGGACCCTGCTCGGGGCGATGGAGACGGCGGGCAGGATGGTCGACGACGAGCAGCTCAAGGAGGCCCTCAAGGAGCGGGGCCTCGGGACGCCGGCCACCCGGGCGTCGATCATCGAGACCCTCCTGGATCGCGGTTATATCGCCCGGGACGGGAAGAACCTGGCCGCGACCGACCTCGGCCGATACCTGATCGCGATCGTCCAGGACCGGGGCCTGAAGTCGCCCGAGCTGACCGGCGAGTGGGAGGCCAAGCTCCGCGAGGTCGAGCGCGGCCGGCTCGACCCGGCCCGGTTCATGGCCGAGATCGCCCGATACACCGCCGAGGTGATCCGGTCCGGCGACGCCTCGGCGGTCGACCCGGGGAAGCTCGGCGACTGCCCCCGATGCGGCCGGCCGGTGATCGAGGGGAAGAAGGGCTTCGGCTGCTCGGGCTGGCGCGACGGCTGCCCGTTCAAGCTCTGGCGCGAGCACGGCGGCCGGGCCCTCGGCGACGACCAGATCCGCCAGCTCCTCCAGCGCCGGGTCCTGTTCCCGGAGGAAGGGACCGGGCGGGTTGTCTTGCAGCTCCTCGAAACCGGCGGGCTCGCCGAGATCCCCGTCCCCGTCGGCAAGGAGTGGCGACCCCCGGGGAAGTCGGGCCGACGGCCCGCCGCCGCCCGGAACGGCCCGAAGTCGACCCGCCGCGCCACCCCCGCCGAGGACGGCGGCGAGCGGGCCCCGGAGCCGGCCGCCGGCTTCGCCGCGGTCGCCCTGGGCTCCTGCCCGACCTGCGGATCCGAGGTGGTCGAACAGCCGAAATCCTACGGGTGCAGCGGCTGGAAGGCGGGCTGCAAGTTCACGATCTGGAAGACGATCGCCGGCAAGAAGATCTCCGCCCGGACGGCCCAGGCCCTCCTGAAGCAGGGCCGGAGCCCGGTCCTCAAGGGGTTCGCCTCGAAGTCCGGCAAGACCTTCGAGGCCCGGCTGAAGATCGAAGGCGGCGAGGTCCGGTTCGACTTCGAGAAGTGACCCGATGATGGAGGCGCCGGCCGCTGGCAATCCCCGGGCGGCTCGGGCAGGATGGGGGCCTTTCCACAGGGGAGGTGCTTCGTGGGTAAGGTCCTCGACGCGATCCGGACCAGGTGGCTCGTCATCAACGCTGGAGCCTATTACGCGGATGTAATGGCTTACGTCGAGACCGGCGACCGGGGCGCGCTGGCCCGGATCAAGCCGGAACAGGACCAATTCGTTTACTGGGGGCAGGTGGTCCAGGGTGCGATCGCACCCTTCGACGCGATGGCGGACGAGGACCGGCGGGGCCTCCACGCGCTGGCCGCCTCGGGGCGATTCGATGCCCTCGCCGCCTACATGGGACCGCCGATCTCCCGCGAGAAGCCGGGGGACGACACCATCGGCCGGCTCGCCGCCGAGGTCTCGGCCGCGGGGCTCCCGGGGTCGGACGTCGCCCGGTCGGTCGCCGCTCATCTGGACGATCTCGCGACCGGGGGTCAGCCCAACTCGGCCGGTCGGCTCCTCCTCGGCCTCTCCGACGCGGACCTGGAGCGGCTGGCGGTCGAGATCGGGCATTCCCGGCAATTGACCCGGCTGGCCGACTTCCTGCTCGACTTCGCCCCGGATCGGATGCCCAACCTCGTGGAGGGCCTCCTCAAGGCCGCCACGACCCACCCGACCCTCGTCGACCTCAGTACGCTCCTGCTCGACAGGTCCGGCGATCGGTACGAGAAGCCGGTGGCCGCCGCCTTCCGGGCGGCGAAGGAGTACCCCTTCTCCTTCTCCGTCGGCGAGGCCCTCGACCGGCTCAACCCCGGCCGATACCGGGCCGAGGTCCTCGAAGCCGCCCGGAGATGGATGTCGGATCCGGAACGGGCCGGCGCCATCTTCCATGTCGCCGCCTGGCTCCTCCGAGCGGATGGCGAGGCCGCGCTCCCCGACGTGATCGCGTTCCTGGATCGGGAATCGAAAGGTCCCTGGAAGCACGCCAGGGACGTCCTCAACCACGCCGTCCGCGAGCTGGGCGATCGGGCGATCCCGGCCGCCCTGAAGGCCCTGGAGAATGAGAATGTCCTGATGCGTGTCGAGGCCCTGTCGCACCTGATCGCGCTCGACAAGGCCGGCGAGCACCTCGACCGGGTCCTCCGGGAGCTGGAGGGGGGGCTGCAGAGCGAGCCGGCGGACGTCCTGGTCAAGTTCATCGACCTGGCGGCCCGGTCGCGGGTCGATCGGGTCCAGGAGGGGCTCTGGCCGCTCCTGGGCCACAAGTCGAAGCCGGTCCGCGAGGGATCGGCGAGGGCCCTGGCCCGGATGGGCGAGGCGGCGGTCCCCAAAGCCTCGGGGCTCCTGGCCGACCGCAAGGCGGACGTCCGCGGGTCGGCCGTCGCGATCCTGGCGGCCGTCGGCCCGGCCGGGATCCCGCCGCTGGAGGATCGGCTCGACAAGGAGGCCAGCGACGACGTCCGGGATGCCATCCTCCTGACCCTGGATGCCCACCGGGCCGCCTCGGGCCGGGTCGTCACCGACGAGGAGATCGAGGCCCGGATCGCCCGGTCGGCGGCGAAGCTCAAGGGGCCGCCGGCCGACTGGATCGACGAGGCGAAGCTCCCGCCGATCCGGCTCCGGGACGGCCCCGCGCTCCGCCCCGAGGCCGTCCGATACCTCCTCCATCGCCAGTCCCGCGTCAAGGAGTCGCGGGCGGACATCGAGGCCCGGCCGCTCCTGGATCGGCTCGACCGGGCCACCTCGGGCGAATTCGCGCTGGACGTCCTCCGGCGATTCGCGGCCTCCCCGGGGGCCTCGGAGGACCGATGGGCGATGACCCTGGCCGGCCTGATCGGCGACGACCGGTCGGTCCCGGTCCTGGCCGGGCTGGCCCAGAAGTGGGGCGAGGGGAGCCGGGGCAAGATGGCCGAATATGCCGTCGAGGCGCTCGCCCTGCTCGGGACCGACGCCGCCCTGACCACGGTCGACGCCCTGGCCCTCCGGTTCCGGACCAGATCGAAGAACGTGGGCCAGGCGGCCGTGGAGGCCTTCGCCGCCGCGGCCGATCGGGCCGGGGTCTCGGTCGACGAGATGGGCGACCGGGTGGTCCCTCGGCTCGGGTTCGAGCCGGGTAAGCCCCGGGTGATTGACTGCGGCGGGCGCCGAATCGAGGCCGCCATCGGCCTCGACTTCAAGCTCCGGTTCCGCGACCTGGACAAGGGGAAGCCCGTCGCCTCGCTCCCCAAGTCCGCCCCCAGCGAGGCGCTCGACGAGTTCAAGGGGATGGCCGCCACCCTCCGAGAGGTCGTCAAGGCGCAGCTCCTCCGGCTCGAAAACCTGATGGTCCGCCAGCACCGATGGCCGGTCGCCCGATGGCTCGAACTGTTCCCGACCCACCCGCTCCTCATCCCGTTCGCGGCCCGTCTGGTCTGGGGGGTCTACGACAATTCGGGCAAATTGAATAAGACCTTCCGGGCGCTGGAGGACCGGACCCTGACCGGGCCGGCCGACGATCCGGTGGGCCTCCCAGAGACCGGGGCGGTGGGGATGGTCCACCCGCTCGAACTCGACGAATCGACCGTGCGGGCCTGGCAAGCGCACCTGGCCGACTACGAGGTTGCCCCGCCGTTCCCGCAGCTCGACCGGCCGGCGATCCGGGTCGGCGAGTCCGACCGGGGCCGGAAGATCTGGACCGCGCTGGACGGGGCGACCGTCAATGCGATGACGTTCCGGGGCCGGGCCGATCGGCTGGGCTGGACCCGGGGATCGGTGGTCGACGCCGGGATGGTCAGCACTTACCGCAAGTCGTTCGCCCAGGCCGGGGTGGAGGCGTTCCTGTCGATCGACGGGCTGTCCATGGGCGGCGACATGACGGCGGAGGTCACTCTTGGGGACGCCTGCTTCGTCCGGGCCGGGAGCGTCGCGGTCGGTAGCTATACCTACGACAACCCGTCCGACGAGTCCGACGCCCGCCTGATCCCGTTCGGCGAGGTCCCGCCGGTCGTCTACTCCGAGGTCCTGGGCGAACTCGGCCGGATCGCCGGCCGCAACCCCGGGGGTGACTCGGGGCCGGACGGCGACTGAACGCGGGCGGGCGGGCCGCCCCCTCGGCGGAGGGGGCCCGGCTCAAACGAACCCAACACCGCGGCGGTCCGGGTGATCGATCGGGGCATCGGGGCATCCTCGGAGGGTCCGGGGCGAGTCGCGACCGGCCGATCAAGCCGGCCGATCCGACACGACCTCCGAGGATGACATTCATCCCGGGATGGGCGCCGTGATCACACGATCTTCCCGGATTTGTTCGATCGTGACCGATCGGCGCGTCCGACCCGCCCGCCCGCGGGATTGGCCCGGACGAGCGACTCGCCGCCCTTCTTCGCGAATTACGGAGGAACCGCGGATCGGGGGAGCCAATCCGGCCGGGGGTGGATCGGCGTCGGCCCCCGGTCATCTCCGACCCGACGTCCGACCACCCGACGAAGTTGGCCTGGGTGCCCCCTCGGCCATCCCGCCCCGCCCCCGAACTCGTCCAGCCTGGCCGCCGGACAGGGGCGAGCGGCGTAAATCGACGAGTTTGCTGGCGTATTTCGCGAAGCCGGTTTGATGCTGAAATTCGATCAACGAGTTGATCGAGGCCATATTTCGAAGAAACGTGCCGCGGATCCCCTCCGGCGCCGAGGTGATGAGATTTTCCGCATCATGGACGAAGATGCTCGTCTCGGCCATCAGCACCGAGGGTCGGATCGGGCGGCCGTCGCGTTCCCTTCCCCGCTCGCTCAAGGTGCCAATCTCTCCGGCCAGGATGACGTTCCCGGAGCCATGCTGGAAGCGAACCTTGCCCGTCGCCACGATCAGGCAATCCGAGATGAAAGTCATGTCGACATCGCCGTCGACCAGCAGGATCGACCGGGACACGCCCTGCCCGGACTCCTTCCCGGAGACCTTCAAGGCCACCTCGCGCGACCCGGGCTCGCCGTCCGATGGCTGGCCGAATCGGACGGGAAGCTCCAGGTTCGGCCGCCTGGTCGCGTGCATGACGCGGAAGACCATCTCGTCGATCGCGAATTCGAGCGGGTAATCCCGCCAGCCGGGCCGCCGATGATCTTCCGATGCGCAGACCCGCCGGACGCCGTCCATGATGACCTGGAGCCGCAAGACCGGCATCCGTCGGTACTCCTCGCGGAGGCTCTTCAATTCCTCGAACGAGACCGCAGGCCACGGTTCGGGGACTTCCTCGATCGGGAGGGGGACCGCGACGGGCGGCGTCGACCGGGGCACGACGACCCTCGCGGGCATGGAAGGCATGTTGGCCGCCCGGTATGCGGGCGGCCTGGGCGGGACGGGGGGGATCGGCCGAGGGGCCACGATCGCCGCCCGTCGGGCCGTCGGTTTCCCCGGACCCCCGGTCAGGCTGGCCAGGCTCACGAGGATCAGCGCGACCAGCCCCGCAACCTGTCGGGATCGACGCTTGCGGTCGACGACCTTGGCGGGGCCGCAGGCGGATTTCCCCCCATCGACCTTGGAGGCGCCAGGGACCGGCTTCGGGCCGGCCTGGCCCGCGTGGCCCGACCCCGGGTCGGTGGGAGGAAGGGCGTCGAGATCGTGGTCGTACAGAGGGTTCTTCATGACGCGATGACCCTCCGCCGGACTCCGACTTCCCCACCCCCGGGCCCGCCCACCAGTATTCGCCTGGCGAATACTACGACATGCAGATTATCGGGATCCGTCATGCCGATGATGAGCGATTGGCGAGATCCTGTCAACGGGCTGGGTGGGAAAACGGGTCGGTTGACGCCGACCGGCGGGCCGGGAGGACCGGTCCGGGACGAGAATCAGGCCCCGATCGTCTCGGTCGCGGCGAGGATGGCCTCGTTGGCGGCCGCGATCCGGGCGACCCGGTAGGCGTGGAGCAGGGCGGGGACGGCGGCGGCGGGGTCGTCCTGCTCGCCCTTCCGGATCCGATTGAGATGGTCGACGACCCGATCGGTGGCCTCGGCGGCGGCGGAGAGGCCGAGGTGGCCGGCCCGGGCCCCCAGGTCCCGGAGAGCCTCCGATCCCCGGTACGAGGCGAGGCCGCCCTCGCCGATCGCCTCGAACTGGGCCGCCAGGGCGCCGAGGAGCCGGCCCAGGCGGGAGGGCGAGGGGGCGATCTCGTCGGAGTCTTCGGGGCCTTCGGGGTCGGCCTCGGGATCCTCGGCGGCCGGGGAGGGGTGGGGGGCCGATCGGGGCGGGGGCCCGTCGAGGGTCGGGTTGGAGACTCCCCGATCGGTGTGGAAGGCGATCGGCTCGACGGCGAGCCGGCCGGCTTCGAGGCGGAGCGAGCCGAGGAGCGATCGGGTCCCGGCGGGGTCGTGGGCCGCCAGGGCGTCGACGGCCCCGGCGGTCTCGGGCGACTGGGGCAGGACGAGGGGGATCGACCGGCCGTCGGCGTCGAGGACGGGGCGGGTCATCTCCTGTCGGGCGGGGTCGAAGCGGGCCGGGCCCCAGGCGGCGGGGGCGATCAGGACCAGGGCGTCCCGGCCGTCGCGGTCGCGGGCGCCCCCGCCGAAGGCCCGGGCGGCCCGGTCGACGAGGTCGGGCCATCGGGCCACGACCCCGGGGACCTGATCGGGGTCGGTCCGGCCGAGGACGATGGCCCGGGTGGAGGGCCGTCCCGAGAGCCGGCCGAGCCGGTTCCGCCAGGCCCCCTGGAGGCGGAGGACGCTCCGGGCGGCCTCCTCCGGGCAGGAGACGCCCGACCAGGGCCCCTCGGCCCGGTGCCGGGCGGCGGGGTCGAAGCCGGCGCCGACGGTCGAGGGGCGGGCGTCGGTCCAGGTGGCCCAACCCCGGGCGGATCGGTCCCAGAAGTAGAGGGTCAGGCCGGAGAAGCCGCCCGGCGACCGCCATCGGCGGGCCCCCAGGCCGATGACCTCGACGTCGCCGACCGGCTCGTAAGCGGTCCGGTGCTCGCCGACGAGGTCGGCCGTCGGCCGTCGGAGGAGGGCCGATCGGAGGGCCTCGACCCGGGACGCGCGGTCGAGGATCCGCGACGAATCGGCCTGCGCGTCGCGGGCCAGGGTATGGCCGACCTCGTCGGCCAGGGCGCGGAGGGCCTTTTCCAGCCTCGGGAGGTCGACCCCGTGCGCCGAGATGGCCAGGGTCCCGAGCCGGTCGGCCGACGACCGGGAGAGCCGCGACGTCCCCGGGGCGATCAGGTCGCGGAGGACGGCCCTGACCGATCCCAGGACCTCGGCGCGGGTCCGGGGGGCCTCGGTCGCGGCCTGCTTCAGCTCCGGGGCGTCGGCCAGGCTCCGGGCCCCCTTCGACGCCTGGAACGCCAGGACCGCCGCGACCCGGTGCTCGCACGGGCCCGGGGCGTGGCACGAGCAGACCATCCCGGCCAGCCCGCCACCCGGCATCCACCGACAGGCGACGTTCCGGGTCGGGAACCGGACCACCAGGGCCCCCGACCCCTCGAACTCGGCGGGGAGGCCGAAACCCAGGGCCTTTAACGCCTTCGCGACCATCGGCCGGCCGGCCCACTTGGCCAGGGCCTCGGCGTCGACGGCCAGGACCTCGGCGTCGACCGGCCCGGCGTCGACCGGCCCGGCCGGGGCCGACTCGCGGAGGTGGATCAGGGCGGCGAGGATGTGCCGGCAGATCCCCCCGGCCGGGCAGTCGCAGGTCGACCGCGAGGGGGGCAGGGCGATCGCGGCGATCCCGTCGCCGACCTCGACGCGGAGCCGGTCGCCTTCGGGCCCGAGGACGGCCGGTCGGGCCGATTCCAGGTCCTTCCGGGCCCGGCGGACCAGCCCCTTGTTCGCGAGGGCGGCGAGCGCCTCGTCGTCGAAGTTCGCCAGGGCGGCCCGGATCGCGGTCAGGAGAGGACCGTCGCCATCCATTCGGCCAGCCTCCGGGGGGTGAGCGCGGCGACCTCGGCCCCGGCGTCGACGCAGCCCTGGGCCATCTGCCGGTCGTAGGACGGCTCGGCCGAGGCGTCGAGCGCCGCCAGCCCCAGGACCCGCGCGCCGGACTCGCGGAGCCGCCGGATCGCCGCGATCAGCCCGACCGGCGAGCCCCCTTCACAGAAGTCGGTCACCAGGACCACGACCGTCCGCCGGGGCGATCGGACCAGCGACTCGCAATAGCCAAGCGCCCCGGCGATGTCGGTCCCGCCGCCGAGCTGGACGGACATCAGGACCGCCACGGGGTCGTCGACCTGGTCGGACAGGTCGACGACCGCCGTATCGAAGGCGATCAGGCTCACCCGGACGGCCGGGAGCGCCCGGAAGATCCCGGCCATGACGGCGCTGTGGATCACCGAATCCAGCATCGACCCGCTGCAATCGACCGCCATGATCACGTGCCAGGGGAGGTGGTGCTGGACCCGGGAGGCGAAATGGAGGTCGCGGACGACGAGCCGCTGCTTCTGGGCGTCGAAGTGCTTGAGGTTGGCGCGGATGGTCCGGTGCCAGTCGAGGTTCCGGGCGACCCTGGGGCCGCCCCGGCGGTGCCGGTTGGGACGGCCCCAGAGGACCGGGCGGACCTCGCGGGCCAGCTTCTCGCGGAGCTCGGCCACGACCTTGCGGACCAGCTCCCGGGCCACGTCCAGGACCTTCGGGCTCATCAGGTGCCGGAAGGTGAGCACGGCCTTGAGCAGCTCATAACTCGGCTCGGCCTTGCGGAGGACCTCCGGATCGGTGACCAGCTCGGTCATCCCGTATCGGCCGAGGGCGTGGCGTTCGAGGACCTCCACCGTCTCGCGGGGGAACAGGTCGCGGACGTCCCGGAGCCAGTCGGGGACGGTGAGCGCGGTCGGCCCCGTCCCCCCGTGACGGTCGCCCGGCCCCCGGACGCCCCGGGCGGCGTACTCGCGGCCGTAGAGGTAATCGAGCGCCCGGTCCATCCGGCCGTAATCCGACCGGCCGCCGGCCGACGGGTCGCCCAGCCTCGCCTCGGCGAACCGTCCGAGGACGAGCCGCCATCGGGCCAGGGCTTCGCGGTCGTCGGGCATCGGGATCTTCCCCGTTCACGCTTCGGGGTGGCGATGGCGGCCGGCCCGGAGGCCCCGGGCGGGGCCTCCGGGCTCGGTCGGGCCGGCTCAGGGCAAGGAAGGGATGACCTCGCCGCCGTCGCGGGTGAGCATGTCGCGAAAGGTCTTCGGGGGCATCGTTGTCTTGAAGAACTTGACGGAGCCGTCCGTCATCGAGGCGTTGAACCCGCTGGGGTGCGTCGAGCCGGCCCCGAAGAACGAGGGCGGGGCCTTGGGGTCGAAGGCATTATCCTCGGGCTTGGTCCAGGGGACGGACTTGGTCGACTCGGCGATCATGATCGTATTCGAGGTGCCGTCGGTGAACTGGCTCAGCTTCGCCCCCGGGTTGTCGAGGGCGGTGTGGCCGCCGACGAAGCCGAGGTAGTTGGTCAACCCGGGCCCGGGAGGGGTCCGGCTCGGGCAGGCGTAGGTGGTGGGCATCCGGGGGATCAGGGCCTTGTTGTGGGGGCTGTCCCACGCCTCGTTGAGGTGGAACTCGTTGTAGAGCGCCTGCTGCTGCAGGTAGGGGAGGATGGCGACCCGCCAGCTCAGGAGCGGCTTGCCGTCCTTGCCCACGATCGCGGCTCCCGGGAAGGAGTCGCTGGTCGAATGGAAGTTGTGCATGGCCAGGGCCATCTGCTTGAGGTTGTTGACGCACTGGGCGCGGCGGGCGGCCTCGCGGGCGGCCTGGGTGGCTGGCAGGAGCAGGCCGACGGCGACGCCCACCGTGGCGGGCGAGGTCAGGCTGGGGACCGACTCGCGCGAGATCATCTTCAGCCCGGTCGCGTCGAGCGTGATGGCCATGGTCCCGGGCGTGAGGCGGCTCCGGAGGTCGGCGGCCGAGGGGAATTTATCCGGGGAGATCTTGAGCGTGAACGGCGCCTTGCCCGGCTGGGCCCGGGCCGTCGCCATCGCGTTCAGCCCCGCCAGCATCGCCGGGGAATTGGCAACCATGTCGGGGAGGGTCGTCCGGGGGTCGGACACGCTCAGGGCGATCAGGTCGCCAGGGACCCGGGCCAGGATCGGGGTGTACTCGGGACCCGGGGCCCACTTACCCGCCGAGGTCGCGGCGCGGGCCTCGGCCTCGGTCATGCCGATGGCGAGCTGCTTCTTGCCGACCAGGATCACCGGGGCGATGACCTGGGCGAGGTTGGGCGGGACCACGCCGGGGGGCAGGACGACCCGATAGGCCGGGTTGGCGCCCGGGAGCTTGCGGAACTCGACCTTGGGCGGCCCGCCCGGTTGACCGCCCTGGGCGGCCATCGCCTGGGTGGCGAAGGCGATGATCCCGTCGACCGCCTTGCCCGTCTTCGCCGAGTCGGCCAGCTCGATCGTCAGGGCGGCCCGGCCCTTGGACCCCTTGGACAGGCTGTCGACGTCCGCATAGAAAAGCCACCTGGGGCCGAGCGGGCCGAGGACGTCCTCCTTGAGCCGGAGGCCGCCGAGGATCTGCGGGACGGCCGCCTCGAAGCCCAGGATCCCCGGCGGTGGGCTCCCCGGCGGCACCGACTTCCTCACCAGGTCGGTCGACCAGGCCCAGAGGGCCCCGGGGCTGAACGAGAAGGCCGACCAGCTCGTGACGCCCGCCGGGATCGGGGGCAGGGACGCCTTGTCGAACTTGGGGAAGGGCCCGGCGTCGACCACCGCCAGCAGCCCGCGCCGGGGCGACGGCGCGACGATGCCGAGGACGCTGTAGACCGCGTCTTCCTGGAAACCCCACCGGTAGTCGACCCGCTTGATCCCGTCCAGGCCGTTCTGGACGGCCGCGGGGGGCATGGGGATCATGGACAGGTCGACGAAGGCCGTCATCGCCGGCTCGAATCCGGCCTCGGCCCGGGCCAGCTCGGCGCGGATCGGGTGGGCCGAGGCGGACGGGGCCTTGCCGTCGATCGCCCCGAGGACCGAGTCGAGGCCGGAGGCCGAGGCGATGATCAGGTCGTTGCCCTCGACCCACCAGGCCCCCGGATCCTGGCCGTTGCTGCCGATGTTCAGGGTGCGCGTGCCCCGCCGCTCGACCTTCGGCTTCGGGTTGGCCGAGGCGGCGAGCTTATCGAACTGGGCCTTGATCCCGTTCCGGGCCCCGTCCTTGAAGGCCATGACGACCACCGTGGCGTCGTTGCCCCGGGCACTGAGGACGCCGAAGGCGAAGCCGTCGCCGGCGACCTCCTTGAACAGGCGGACGACTTCCGCCGCCTTCGGCTTCTCGCCCGGTCCCGGCGGGGCGGAGGCGAGGGCCTGGTCGATCCCCTGGGTGGCCAGGTCCTCGACCATCGCCCCGAGCTTGGTCTCGGTCAGGAGCTTGAAGAGCGCGGTCTTCTTCCAGGCGACGGCGTGGGCCTCGGTCCCGTCGAAGTCGACCAGGGCAACCAGGTCCTTCGAGGGGATGTAGCGGGCCAGGCCGGCCGATTGGGCCGGGGCGGCGGCTTTGGTCGTCGGGGACCTGGGAACCTGGGCCGGGGCCGCGCCCTTCGAGGGCGTCGGGGACCTGGGAACCTGGGCCGGGGCCGCGCCCTTCGAGGTCGTCGGGGACCTGGGAACCTGAGCCGGGGCCGTCGCGGCCGATCCGAAGGCCAGGGCCAGGGCGATGCCGCGGGCGATCGCCGCGGGCGACCGGCGGGGGCGGGTGCGGGGGTGGGACACGATGCTGCTCCGTGGGAGGGCCGGGTCGGATCCGCCTCGACGTCGAAGGTGGGGCCGGCTTTCGTCTCGTCCTGCGCCTCGGGCGGGGCGTGAGGTCGTCGCGCCCGATCGATCCGTCCGGCCATTGCATCCCATCGGCGGGCGCGAATCAACAGAAAAGGGCCCGGAATCCGGATCGGCCCGGGTTCGAGGCGCGCCGACGGATAACGGCCCGCGTTGCCGCCGCCGGGCCCCGTCGGGGCGCCCCGGTCTCCTCCGGCGGGGATATTCCCGGGGCGGGGATCGAGGAGTCGGCGAGGCCCAGGAGGCCCGATCAGCGGGACGGATTTTCCTCGGTGGTCCGATGTTCCGCCTCGCCTTCGATCGAGTACCGGGCGACGATGGCGGTGACGTTGTCGGGCCCGCCCTTCTCCAGGGCCAGCTCGATCAGCCGCCTGGCGGCGGAATCCGGGTCGTCGGCGCTGGCCAGGACGTCGGCGATCAGGGCATCCTCGACGGGCTCGGTCAGGCCGTCGGAGCAGAGCAGGAGGATGTCGCCGTCGAAGAGGCGGACCTTGGAGATCTCGACATGGACGCCGGCCGAGGGGCCGCCGATGACGTTGGTGACCACATTCCGCCGGTTGTGCCGCCTGGCGTCCTCGGGCCTGAGCGTGCCGCCGGCGATCAGGAGCTGGACCAGAGTGTGATCGTTGGTCACCTGGTCGAGCTTCCCTTCGCGGAACAGGTAGGCCCGCGAGTCGCCGGCGTGGACGACGTAGAGGTGGACGCCCACGCAGTAAGCCATGGTCAGGGTGGTCCCCATCCCGGCGAGGCGGGAGTCGGCCTCGGCCTCGTCGACCACCGCGCGGTCGGCCAGCTCGAGCCCCTGGCGGAGCTCGGAGACCAGGACGCTCTCATCCCGCTTGCCCAGGTGGAGGAACCACTTCAGGGTGTTCAGGGCGAACGTCTCGACGCTCTCGACCGCCAGGGCGCTGGCCCGTTCGCCCGCGGCGGCGCCGCCCATCCCGTCGGCGACCACCATCAGGTAGCCGTCCTCGTCCGAGAACCGGGTCTCGCCCTGGTTGTCCATGCTGGTCTGGCAGATCTTCATCGACTTGGCGAGCCGGGCGACGAGGTAGTGGTCCTCGTTGTTGTCGCGGACCTTGCCCGGGTGGGTCATCGCCCCGCTGACGACCTTGACTCGGGCCGGGGGCGGCACCGGGGCGGCCGGTTGACGGTCGATCGGGCCGGCATCGCCCGAGAGCTGCTCAGCGTCTACCATGGGCATCGTCGCGGTCCTGTGCCAGGCCAGCCGCGCCCCGATCGGATTCGAGGCCTTCGGGGACAAGTCTCGCAAACAATATGCCACACTCCGTTCCATGGGGCTGACGTGCCGACAGATTCGCATCCGACCGGCCCGCCGGGTCAGGAGAGCGACTCGGCCGTCTCCCGCTTCCCGGCCATCCCGCCCGGGGCGGCCTCGGCCCGGGGGCGGGGCTGGACGGCGAACCGGATCCCGATCCTCCGGGTGAAGTTGACCCACTGGTCGAGCAGGACGTAGAAGACCGGCGTCACGAGCAGGGCCAGGACCAGCGACATCGCCTGGCCGCCGATGATCACCTTGGCCATGCTCGCCCGGGCCCCGGCGCCCGGGCCCCGGCCCAGGGCGATCGGGACCATCGCGGCGACCAGCATCGCGGTGGTCATCAGGATCGGCCGGAGCCGGGTGTGGTTGGCCTCGATGATCGCCTCGTGCCGGGGGACCCCCTGCGCCCGGAGCTGGTTGGTGGAGTCGACCTGGAGGATCCCGTTCTTCTTCACGATCCCGACCAGCATGAACAGGCCGAACATCGCGTAGATGTCCATCGGCGACCGGAACAGGATCAGCGACAGGAGGCCGAACGGGACCGTCACCGGCAGGGCCATCATGATCGCCACCGGCTGCATCCAGCTCTCGAACTGGGCGGCGAGGATCAGGTACATGAACAGGAATGACAGGGCGAAGGCGATCAGGAAGTATTTGCCCGTCTCGCCCATCGTCTTGGCCTGGCCGCTGAGGACGAACCCGTAGTCCCTGGGCATGTCCATCCTGGCGAGGATCGCGGTGGCCCGGTCGACGGCCTCGCCGAGCTGGATCCCCTCGGGGTTGCCCAGGACGGTCACGATCCGCTGCCGGCCGTAACGCTCGACCTGGGTCGGGCCCCGCGACGGGATCAGCTCGGCCATCCTCGACAGCTCGACCAGGCCGGCCTTGGTCGAGGGGATCCGGAGGTTGGCCACGTTCCGGGCCGAGTCGCGGTCGGCCGGTCGGGCGCGGAGCCAGACGTCGTATTGCTCGTCGCCGTCCTTGAACCGGGAGACGGGCCGGCCGCCGACCAGGATCCGGAGGCTGTCGGCGATCGTCCCGACGGGGATCCCGAAGTCGCTGGCCCGCTCGCGGTCGATGGCGACCTGGATCTCGGGCTTGCGGAGCGAGAGCGTGGAGTCGATGTCGGCGATCCCGCCCTGAGCCCTCAGCTCGGCCATCAGCCGATCGGCATAGCCGGAGAGCCGGGCGAGGTCGGGGCCCGACAGGTTGACCTGGAAGATCTGCGGCCGGCTCCCGCCCTGGAACTGCGACACGTCGTTGACGCTGGCGCGGAGGTCGGGATAATCCTCCAGGATCTTCCGGGCGTCGTTCTGGACCTCGAATTGGGTATACGGCCCCTTCCTCGCCTCCAGGTCTTCCAGCCGGACGTAGATCGAGCCCCGGGTGACGTTCCCCTCGCCCTTGACCGCCCGGCCGCCGGCGACCTCGCCGGTCGTGGCGACGATGTTCCGGACCCCCCTCAGCCCCCGGAGGCGGGCCTCCAGCTCGCGGAGGGTCGCGTCGGTCCGCTCCAGGGTGTACCCCTCGGGCGTGGTGACCACCACCTCGAACTCGCTCTGGTCGTCGCGGGGGATCAGCCCCTTCTCCAGCGCCCCGGCGATCGGCACGGTGCTCAGGACCACCCCGATCGTCAGGAGCACGACGAGCCACTTGAATCGGAGCGAGAACCGGAGGACCCCGCCATACCCGCCGTCGACCAGCCGGTAGAAGAAGCCGGCCTTGGACTTCGCATGCCCGATGTCGGCCGGGTCGAGCCTGAGGAACCGCGAGCAGAGCATCGGCGTCAGGGTGAACGAGACGAACAGGCTCATCATCACCGCGAACGCCACGGTCATCCCGAACGACGAGAAGAACCGGCCGACGATCCCGCCCATGAAGGCGATCGGCAGGAAGATCACCACCAGCGAGAGGCTCGTGGCCAGCACGGCCAGGGCGATCTCGCTCGTGCCGACCCGGGCCGCCTCCATCGCGTCCATCCCGTCCTCTTCCATGTGGCGGAAGATGTTCTCGTGGACGACCACCGCGTCGTCGATCACGATCCCGATGGCCAAAATCAGCGCCAGCATCGTGATGTTGTTGAGCGTGAACCCCATGTACTGCATGAACAGGAAGGTCGGGACGATCGAGGTGGGGATGGCCAGGGTGGCGATCACCGTGGTCCGCCAGTCGCGGATGAACAGGAGGATGGTCGCCGACACCAGGCCGGCGGCGAGCAGGAGGTGGAACTTCACCTCGTCGATCGACTTGCGGACGAACCTCGACTGGTCGCGGGTGACCACAATGTGGATGTCGGGCGGGAGGGTGGCCTTCACCTCGTCGAGCCGGGCGGAGATGTCGTCGACCAGCTTGACGGTGTTGACCCCGGACTGCTTCTGGATCACCAGGCTGACGGCGCTGGCGCCGTCGAGCCGGGCCCGGGTCCGGGGCTCCTCGAACGAGTCGCGGGCCCGGCCGAGGTCCTTGATCCGGATCGGGGCGCCCGACTTGTTGGCGACGATCAGGTCGTCGAACTGGCGGGCGGTGTTGAGCCGGCCCAGGGTCCGGAGGACCAGCTCGCGCGACCCCTGGTCGATCCGCCCGCCGGGCTCCTCCAGGTTCTGCCGCTCCAGGGCCGTCTTGACGTCGTCGATCGACAGGGCGAACGCGGCCAGCTTGTCGGCGTCGACGGTGACGTTGATCGACCGGGTCCGGCCCCCGGCCAGGTTGATGGCCCCGACCCCGGGGACGGTCTCCAGCCGCTCCTTGATCCTCCTGCGGGCCAGTTCGGTCACCTCGCGGAGGTCGCGCTCGGCCCCCTGGCCGGGGTCGCTCCGGCCCGAGACGGCCAGGGTCATCACCGGCATCGCGTCGGTGTCGAACTTGTTGACGATCGGCGTCTCGGTCCCCTTGGGCAATGTCGCCAGGATCGAGCTGACCTTGTCGCGGACCTCCTGGGCCCCGACGTCGCCGTTCTTGGAGAGGACGAACTGGACGGTGACGACCGAGATCCCCTCCTGGGTCGACGACCTCAGCTCGTCGATCCCCGAGACCGTGTTGATCGCGTCCTCGATCGGCTTGGTGACCGTCGTCTCCATCTCCTCGACGCCGGCGCCGGGCAGGACCGTCGTGACCGAGCAGACCGGGAAGTCGACGTTGGGGAACAGGTCGACCCCCAGGTTCCCGTAAGCCACGACCCCCAGGACGACCGGCAAGGCGACCAGCACCCAGGTGAAGACCGGCCGCCGGATGCAGACGTCGGAGATGGTCATGATCCTCGCTCCATTTCAGGTGCCGGATTCCCGATTCCCGCGGGGACCATCGGCCGACCGTCGATCATTCGCCCCCGGGCGGACCGCCGGGTTGGCCGCCTGCTCCCGAGATCCGCGATCCTGGATCCGAAATCGGCGATGTCTTCCTCGCACCGGACGGATCGGGCCCGGCCCCGCCGGCCGCGGCGGCCCGGACGACGACGGGCGAGCCGTCGGCGAGCATCGACTGGCCGGTGGTGATCACCCGGGACCTGTCGGGCAGGGGCGCGAGCAGCTCGACCCAGCCGGGGCCCTCCTTGCCGGTCTCGATGGCCACGGCGTGCGCCCGGCCGTCGTCGCCGACAACGAACAGCTTGGTCACGCCGGCGAACCGGACGACCGCGTCGAGCGGGACGATCGTCGCCCGGGCGTTGTGGTCGACGACGATCTCGGCCTTGGCGAACCCGCCGGGCCGGAGGACCCCCTCGTCGTTGGGGACGGCGGCCACGACCTCGAACGTCCGGTTGGTCGCGTCGACCATCGGGTTGATCCGGGCCACCCGGCCCGGGAACGACCGTCCGGGGTACGGCGAGACCGCGATCCGGACCTCCTGGCCGACCCGGACCTCCGACACGTAGCGCTCGGGCAGGCTGAGCGAGAGCTTGAGGGGGTTGTCGATGATGAGGTCGAAGACCGGGTCGCCTTCGCGGATCATCCGCCCCTCGGAGACCGACTTCTTCGCCACCGCGTAGGTGAGCGGGGCCTTGAGGTCGGCCGGGGCCTGGGAGGGCCGGGGGGCGCGGATCTCCATGTCCCTGCGGGCCTGCTTGACCACGTCGATGCTCACCCAGGTGGCCAGGGCGCCGACCACGATCGACCGGGCGTTGAGCACGGCATTGTCGAACGCGGCTCTTGCGTTGAGGACGTCGTTCTCGGTGTTCTGGAGGTCCTGCTTCATCCCCGCGCCCTTGGTCATCAGGCTCCGCTCTCGGGTCAGGTTCTGCTGGGCCCGGTCCATGACCACCTGCGCCTGGACCACCGAGGGGATCTTGAAGACGTCGATCTCCTTCTCGGTGGGAACCCGGGCCGGGGCCTTGTCGAGGACCACCCCGACCTTGGCCAGTTGCGAGAGGAGCTGCTTCTCCGCCTGTTCGATCGCCAGGTCGGCGTCGACCGTCTCGAACTCCACCAGCAGCTCGCCCGGCGCGACCCGGTCGCCGATGTCGTGCCGGACCCGCGCCACCCGGCCGACCTTCTTGGCCCCGACGGTCACCTCGTCCCACCCCTTGAGCGTCCCGACGGCGTCGACGGCCCGCTCCACCGGCCGGACCTCGACATCGGCGACGGTGACCATCACCGGCTTCGGGCCCCCGTCCGACCCGGCCACCTTGCCGGCCTTCGGCCCGCAACCGGCCAGGAGGGCCGGGGCCGACGCCATCAGGAACCCGATCATCGCCCGACTCGGACCGCTCATGACCCGCCCTCCCGCTCGCCATCGATCGTCAGCCCGGGCTCGCCGAATCCCCGAAGGAGGTCTACCACCAGCCGGCCGGCGAGGTTCGGCTCCAGGGGCCGGCCCTGGATGATGTGGTCCAGCGTCGACGAGATGATCAGCCCCCGGCAGACCTGGGCACACGCCTCGACCCGGGCCGGGTCGATCGCCCGGGCCTCGGCCAGCTTCCGGGCGCAGTCCAGCATCGCCGAGTCCATCGCCTCGCCGAACCGGTGCATCTCGTCGCGGAGGCTGGAGCTGTTCGGCCCGAAGCAGATCGCGTAGAAGAACCGGGCCCGATCGGGCTCCTCGACGCAGAAGCTCAGGTGCGCCTCGAACGCCGCCTTCAGGAGCCGGACCGGATCGTCCTCGCCGGCGATCAGGCCCCGGAGGGTCGCGATGAACCCGGTCATCGGCCGGGTCAGCAGCGCCTCGCCCAATCCCTGCTTGCTGCCGAAGTGGTAGTAGAGCGTCGGCTTGGTCACCCCCGCCGCCTCGACGATCTCGCGGACCGAGGTCGCGTCGAAACCCCCCGAGGCGAACAGCCGGGCCGCCACCCGGGCGATGTGCGCGGCCATCTCGCCCCGGCCTCGCCCTTCCGGGCCCGCCTCCGTCGCCGCGTCGACCGCATCCACGCCACGGACCATGTCGAATCTCCGTATACCGAACGGTAGGTATTGTGGCCGATCCGTCGGAAACGTCAAGGGTGATCCGCAAGGGCGGGCGCCTGGCGGGCGGGGCGCGGTTGGGTTAGCCTCGGGGGTCGGATTGGCGGGCCAACGGGCGGGACGAGTCGAGGGGGATCCATGCAGTTCGAACGAGCGATCACGCCGAAGATCACGATCGGCGACCAGCCGACCGAGGCCGACCTGGCCCGGCTCAAGGCCGAAGGGTACGCCGGGGTCGTGAACCTGAGGAACGACGGCGAGCCCGAGCAGCCGATGGGGACCGAGGCCGAGGGGGAGAAGGTCCGCGCCCTGGGGATGGATTATCTCCACTTCGGCGTCGGCGGCGCGCCGCTGTCCGGGCCGGGCGTGGCGTCGGTCTGCGACTTCATCGACGGCCACGGCAAGGTGATGGTCCACTGTCGGAAGGGGGGGAGGGCCGCCGCGATGGTCCTCCTGCACCAGGCGCGGGAGCACGGCTGGTCGGCGGCCGAGGCCCCCGCCAGGGGCCGGGGGCTGGGCCTGGAGGTCGACGGCGGCCTCCGCGCGATCGTCGAAAAATACCTGGACGACAACACGAAGGACTGACCGCCGGGGCCGTCGCCCATCCGGGGAGCCCGGGCGGGCGACGGCCCGATGAGGAGGGGGGGCGGCCTACTTGATCTTCGCCCCGGGGACGCATTCCGGGTCGTCGGGCGTGAGCAGGACGACCTTCTCGCCCGAGGTCGCCGCCAGGAGCATCCCGTTGGACGCCTCGCCGCGGAGCATCGCCGGCGCCAGGTTATTGACGATGACGATGTTCTTGCCCACGAGCTGCTCGGGCGTGTAGTGCAGGCGGATCCCGGCCACGATCTGCTTGGTCTCCTCGCCGAGCGAGACCTGGAGCAGCATCAGCTTGTCGGCGTTCGGGTGCGGGCGGGCTTCCAGCACCCGGGCCACCCGCAATTCCAGCCGGGCGAAATCGTCGTATGAGATCGGGTCGGCCATCGAAATCCCTCGGTTGTCCGGTCGTTCCGTGCTCGACGCGGGGCGGCCCGCGTCGCTAATCGTCACCATCATCGGGCGGGCCGAGCAGCTCGCCCACCCTCGCCTCCAGCCCGGGCAGAAGGTGGGTCCGGTGCACGCCGTCCTCGCCCACGATCGCCTCCTCCCACACGTCGCCCGCACGGCTCAGGACGTGCATCCGCCGGGCCGACCGGTCCAGGATCCAGTACTCGGCCACCCCGGCCCGGAGGTATTCCTCCCGCTTCTCGACGAAGTCGCG
>JAABUK010002621.1_pt1 | contig 31996 bp, 31 predicted proteins | sample 5559141 | NCBI WGS metagenome assembly JAABUK01 (sample SAMN10711869, study PRJNA513367) | rock metagenome | isolation source: Antarctica rocks | place: Antarctica: Victoria Land, Pudding Butte nord | collected 2016-01-03 | reverse complement strand
ACAGCAGTCACGGCGGCGCGCACCGGGCCTCGGCACATCGGCGACGGACCGCACCGGCGACGGAGCAGACGTCTGTCCTGGCCCCGTAGGGTGGGCAGGTGTTCGGACGGAAGAAGCCCCCACCCAGCTCCACGCCAGTGACGACGTATGTCGCGCGCGAGGGTGCCAAGAACCGTCCCACACCGAGGCGCCGGGACCAGCAGGCCGCACGCAAGCGCCCGCTGGTGCCCGCCGACCGCAAGGCGGCTTCGGCCGAGGCGCGGCGCCGTACACAGCAGGACCGGGCCAGGCAGCGTCAGGCGATGCTGACCGGGGACGAGGCGAATCTGCCGGCCAAGGACAGCGGCCCGGTGCGCCGCTTCCTTCGCGACGGCGTCGACTCGCGGGTCAACATGGGCGAGTTCCTGCTGCCGGTGATGGTGGTGGTGCTGCTGATCTCGTTCGCCGGTTCGCGCGTGGGAAACCAAGGCATCCTGCTGGCCGTATTCGCCCTGGTCTACCTGCTCATCCTGCTCGCCGTCGTGGACGCCGTTCTGCTCGCCCGGCGGCTGCGCAAGAAGGCGGCCGCCCAGTTCGGCGACAACGCGATCCCGCGCGGCGCCGCGATGTATACGGTCACCCGGGCCTTCCAGCTGCGCCGCACGCGGCTACCGCGCCCGGTAGTCAAGCGCGGGGAGCGCCCGGCCTGATCTCACCCGACGACACCGAGTCCGACGGCACCGGCTCGGGGGTCACCGGGTAGCCGACGAAGTACATCCGCGCGACGCCGCCACTGGCGTCCCTGACGACCTCCAGGCGCTCGCCGCGCTCGCGCCCCTGCACGGCGACGAACACGTCGGGCTCGACGGGTTCGAAGCGGGTGTCGCCGCCGGGACGGGGGTCAGCGGGCACCCGGGACCAGAGCTGGTCCTGCCGTACCTCGAAGACGATCTCCGCACCCTCGGTCCACCAGGTGCCGAGCACGCCCTCCAGCTCCGGGTGCGGCTGCGACGGCGTCCACGGCGCCTGCGGCGTCGGCTGGGCGTCCAGCACCGCCAGGGTGAGCGATGCGGCGAGGTCCAGCGGTTCGGCACCGGCGGAGCTGTTGGCGAAAACGACTGCGCCCACCTTGTCGCCGCGCTTCACCCGCAGACCGCTGAGGAAGCCGGGCATCGCGCCCCCGTGACCGACGAGCACCCGCTCGCCGTATCGGCCGAGCCCGAAACCCATGCCGTAGGCGCCGGTCCAGGCGTCGAGGTCGGACATGACGACCGGGTGGGTCATCTCCTCCAGGCTGGCCGGCGCGAGCACCTCCGCCACGGGGTCGGCCACGAAGGAGGCGTAGCGGGCCATGTCGGCCACCGTGCTCCAGAGTCCGCCGGAGGGCGCCGCCGCCCGGAGCTCCAGCCGCGGCTCGGGCACCGCCGTGGCCGCGTGAGGGTGCACGAGGTATCCCGTCGCCGCCGTCGGTCCCGGCTGCAGACCGGTGTGCACCATCTCGAGCGGCCCCAAGATGCGGCGGTGGAGTGAGCTCTCCCAGCTGCCGCCGTCGAGCCGCGCGACGACCTGGCCCAGAGCGGCATACGCGAGGTTGGAGTAGTGGAAGGCCAGGTGTGGCGGGAGTACCTGCTCCGCGTCCGCCAGCTCGCGCAGCAGTCGCTCCTCGTCCGGAGCGTCCAGGCTCTCCCAGATCCGGCCGGCGAACTCGCGGCCCAACCCGGACGCGTGCGCCAGCAACCGCCGCGGCGTCAGGGTCCGCGAACTCATCTGCGGCAGCACGCTCGAGACGGGTTCATCCAAATCGAGCCTGCCCTCGTCCCGCAACGCCATGACCAGGACCGCCGTGAACGTCTTGGTGATCGAGCCGATCAGGTATTGCGTGTCGTCCGTGGGCGCCTCGGCCGGTTCCACAGCCGCCGCCCCGACGTGTGCGGACCACAGCAGCGCGCCGTCGACGACGACTCCGGCGCTGACGGCCGGAGCCTTCCAGTCGATCTGAGCCGATGCCACCAGCCGGTCCAGCGTGTCCCGCAGCTCGGTGGTCGGGCGGGCTACCCCCTCGCTGGTCATTCGGCCGAGCGCAGGCTCATCGGCCCGTAGACCACGGCACCGTCCCGCTGCAGCGTCACCGACTCCACTCCGGCCTCGGCCAGCGCCCGCCACTCGGTCCCGAGCCAGGTCTCGGCATCGCTCTGGGAGGGGAAACCGGCCGACTCGCTCTCCTGCGGTTCGCCGGTGGAGGCTGGCGCTCCCTCGGCGTCGACATAGCGCCACGACCACGATCCGCTCATGACGCTCACCTTAGAGCCGCAAGGTCATCCCGCGGCGAACGCCGCCACCGCCCCGATCACCACGACCGCCGGCGCCCGGAGGCCCGGCGGTACGCCCGCGGCGAGGATCTGGGCCAGCGTCGTGCGCACGACCTGCTGGGTCGGCATACCGGCGTCCATCACGGCGGCCAGGGGCGTCGCGGGGTCCAGGCCCGCCGCCTCCACCGCCTGGACGATCGAGGCCAGCGTCTCGACCCCCATCAGCACCACGATGGTCAGGCCGCTGCGGGCGACGGCCGCCCAATCCACCGTGCTGCGGGGATCGTCCGGGGCCGCGTGCCCGGACACCACCGTGAAACCCTGGGACAGTCCGCGGTGGGTGAGCGGGATACCGGCCAGCTCGGGGGCGGCGATGGCGGAGCTGACGCCGGGGACGACCTGCACCGGCAAACCGGCAGCAACGCACGCTTCGAACTCCTCCATTCCGCGGCCGAAAACGAACGGGTCGCCACCCTTCAGCCGTACGACGGTGCGGCCCTCGCGAGCCCGGTCCACCAGTACCTGGTTGATCTGCTCCTGCGGCGTGAAGCGCCCTCGGGGGATCTTGGACACGTCGACGATTTCCACTCCTTCGCGCAGCCCGTCGAGTGCCGCCAGAGGAGCGAGCCGGTCCACCACGACCACGTCAGCCTCCGCCAGCGCCTGGAAACCCTTGAGCGTCAACAGTTCCGGATCCCCCGGCCCACCGCCGACGAGGACGACCCGGCCGGGCGGCTCACGCCCCGTCGTACCGGCTGCATTGATTTCGCCTACGTCGCCGGTCTCGCCGGTCCGGCCCAGCTGGCCGCCCAGTTGGCCGGTATCACCGTGATCGCCAGGCTCACCGGGCTCACCGACCCCGCCGACCCCGCCGGCTCCGTCGCCCGCCGCCGGACGGGAGCGGCCGGGCAGCTCCGTCCGCAGCGCCGACGCGACGGCGGACACGGCGGCATCGCGCAGCGCCGCCGCACGCCGCGGGTCCCGGCCGCCGTGGACGCTGACCGTTGCCGGACCCGTGCGCCCGGTGGCCGGCATCCACGCCGAGGCGCCCATCGCGTCGTCGGCGCGCAGGCAGAACAGGTGCCGGGCCTCCGCCTCGGCCACCACCGCCGCGTTGACCTGCGCATCGCCCGTGCAGGCCATCGCGAGCCACGCTCCATCGAGGTCCCCCTCGGCATACGGGCGTTGTCGCCACTGCACCTGACCGCGCTCGGCGAGGTCTTGCAGGGCCACGACCAGCGCGGGACTGACCAGGGCTACGTCGGCGTGCGCAGCCAGCAGGCCACCGACCCTGCGCAGGGCGACCGTGCCGCCCCCTACGACGACGACTCGGCGGCCGCGCAGGCGCAGGCCCAGCGGCAGCAACGACTCCGGTGCCGGCACCAGCGTGTCCCGTCTCCCTACTCGCCTACGCCCCGCTCGCGCGGACCTGCACGAATGGAGGCCGGACGACCTCGGCCGGCACGTCCCTGCCGCGCACATCGACCACGACCCGGTCGCCCGCGGCCACGTGCGGCGCCAGCAACGCGAGCGCGATACCGCGCTGGAGGGTCGGGGAGAACGTCCCTGACGTCACCTCACCCAGCGGCGCCCCGGACGGGTCGGCGACCGCGCAGTGCGAGCGCGGTATGCCGCGACCGGTCACCTCGAGCCCCCAACTGATCCGGCGCGGGCCGTTGGCGCGCTCGGCGAGCAGGGCGTCCCGGCCCCAGAACGCCGGCTTCTTCCAGCCCACGGCCCAGCTCGCGCGGGCCTGGACCGGCGTGATGTCGGCGCTCAGCTCGTAACCGTGCAGCGGGTATCCCATCTCGGTCCGCAGTGTGTCCCGCGCTCCGAGGCCGCAGGGCAGGCCACCGTACGCCGCCGCCGCCCGCAGCAGGGCGTCCCACAGGTCGACGGCGTCGTCCCACCGGGGAACCAGTTCATACCCTCGCTCGCCGGTGTATCCGGTCCGGCAGACCAGCACCGGCCGTCCGTCCCAGTCGGCCTCGACGAACGACATGTAGTCGTGGCCGGCAGGCAGTCCGAGGGCGGCCAGGACGGCGTCGCTGTCGCTGCCCTGGACCGCCAGGACGCCGAAGTCGCGGTGCCGGTCGATGACCTCGATGCCGGCCGGCGCCAGCGCCCGGAGCCGTCGGATCACCTCGGCAGTGTTTGCGGCGTTGGGGATGAGGAAGACGTCGTCGTCGCCGTGGAGATAAGCGATCAGGTCGTCGACCACCCCGCCGGAGTCGTCGCAGCACAGCGTGTACTGCGCCTGGCCGGGACCTATCCGCGAGAGGGCGTTGGTGAGGCACCGGTCGACGAAGTCCGCTGCTCCCGGCCCGGTCACGCTCGCCTTGCCCAGGTGGCTGACGTCGAAGATGCCCACGCGCTCCCGAACGGCGGCGTGCTCGCGCACCACGCCACCACCGGGGTACTCGATCGGCATCGTCCAGCCCCCGAAGTCGGCCATCTTCGCCCCGAGCGCCACGTGCCGGTCGTGCACCGGCGATGTCGTCGCCATGTCCTCGGCGTGGCCCGCGCCGCCCGCCGGGGTGCCGTCGGTCCGGCCGGTCACGTCAGTCCCCGCACCCGCCCGGGGCCGCGCACTCACGTCGCTCACGTCGCTGACATCGCTTGGATGGCTCACCGGGTCACGGTATCGCTGGCCCACCCTCTGGGCGGCCCTCGCCGCCGTCGGCGCTCGCTCGGCCTACCGGCTCGTCCAGGCGCGTCGCGGGTTCGTCGTAAGGTCGCCCTCGTGACCACCGTGAGCGCCATCACTGAGCCCCCCGCAACCGTCGCCGCCGACGCGCTGGTCCTCGCCTCAGCTCCGGCTCACGCCGGTCCGGGAACCGGCGCGACCGGTAATACCGGCGGGGCAGTCCTGGTGGAAGGCCACGGCCTCCCGCCAGAGGCGGCCGACCAGATCGCCGACGCGCTGCGGGCCGTGCGGGCTTCGGGCGATCCCGACGAGGTGGTCAAGCTGCCGGGAGTCGCCGGCGTACGAGCAGCGCTGGTCGCGGTGTCCGGGCTCGGCCCGCTCGACCGGGGTGCGACGGCATACCCGGCGGAGACGCTACGGCGCGCGGTGGGCGCGGCGGTGCGAGAGCTCGCTGGCAGCGGCGCGGTGGCCATCGCCTTCCCCGCGCCGGGCGACGGCACCGTCGCCGCTGTCGCGGAGGGGGCGATGCTCGGCGCCTACCGGTTCGCCGGCCTGCACCGGGCCGCGGCCGATTCCGATGCCGCTGGCGCGGGCCCATCGCGCTCAGCCCCCGTCGACGCCGTCCAGGTGATCGGCGCGAGCGCTGACGACTCCGCCGTAGCGGAGGTGCTGCGCCGGGCGTCCGTGCTGGGCATCGCGCACGAGTGGGCGCGGGACCTGGTCAACACCCCGCCGAACGTGCTCTATCCCGAGTCGTTCGCTCAGGCGGTGCGAGAGCGGGCCGCCGGGACACCGGTGCAGGTCACGGTGCTGGACGAACGCGCGCTGGAGGAGGGCGGCTTCGGCGGGACGATCGGGGTCGGCCGCGGTTCACACCGGCCGCCGCGACTGGTCACCATGACGTATTCCCCGGCCGGCGCCCAGGCGAGGGTGGCCCTCGTCGGCAAGGGCATCACCTTCGACTCCGGCGGCCTCGACCTCAAGCCCCCGGCGAGCATGCTGACGATGAAGTGCGACATGGCCGGCGCCGCAGCCGTCGCGGCAACCGTCCTGGCCGCCGCCGAGCTGCGCCTGCCGGTGGCCGTGACCGGCTACCTCTGCCTCGCCGAGAACATGCCCGGCGGGAACGCCCAGCGTCCGAGCGACGTGGTCACCATGCGCGACGGCACGACGGTGGAAATAGTCGACACCGACGCCGAGGGCCGGATGGTGCTCGCTGACGGGATCGCACTGGCCTGCGAGCAGGCGCCCGGCGCCATCGTCGACATCGCCACCCTGACCGGCCACCAGGTCGTCGCGCTGGGCCAGCGCATCGGGGCGTTGATGGCCGGGCAGGACGACTTCCGCGAGCGCCTCCACAGCGCCGCGGACGCCTCTGGAGAGGCGTTCTGGCCGATGCCCCTGCCCCGGGAGCTGCGCTCGCAGCTGGACTCGCAGGTCGCCGACCTGCTGCACAAGGGCGACCGGATGGCCGGCATGCTCACGGCGGGGCTGTTCCTGCAGCAGTTCGTCTCCGACCTCCCCGGCGACGGCGGGCAGATCCCGTGGGCCCATCTGGACATCGCCGGGCCGGCCTGGAACGACTCGGCCGCCCACGGGTACACCCCCAAGGGCGGCACCGGCTTCGGCATCCGCACCATGCTCACCCTGGTGGAGTCGTACGCCGGGAGCTGAGCGCCCGGCGCGCCGGAAGCGGCTGCGGGCCTGGCGCCTTGCTGGCGGCTCAGCCGCCGCTCTTGCGCCGGAAGGTCCGCTGGGTCGACGCCGGCCCGTGGGCGTCGTGGGCCTTGCCCCGTCCGCCCCCGTCGGAGACGTCCCGCCCACCGTGCGAGTGCTTCTTCTGCAGCGCCTCGCGGAACCTGCGCTTGGTGTCCTCGGGCACGGCGCCGGAGGGGTCGATGCCTTCGTCCTGCCCAGCTCCGGAGTCGGTGCTGCCGGGCGGTTCCGTGCTCCCAGGCGGTTCCGTGCTCCCAGGCGGTTCCGTGCTCCCGGGCGGTTCGGTGCTCTCGGTCGGGTCGGCAGGCTGGGCGTCGTCTACAGGCATGGCGGACTCCATCGATCGGTGCGTGGCCTCAACAGTGCCATCCCGCAGGGGCGATCCACCACCAGCTATCGCGTCAGGCCCGCTCAGAGACCCTGCCTGCGCTGGCGGGAGCTCCATTCGCGCATCCTCGAGGGATAGCCGGTCTGCAGGACGTCGTAGACGGGTATGGCGAGGGAGCGGGCGAACTCGAACGCGGTGTCCCTGGACGGGACGGCCCGCCGGGTCCACTCCCCGTCGTGGGCGATGAAGACGGCAGTCGTCGCGGTCACGTTGGTGGGCGGCTCGACGTACGCCTCCACCCCCCGGTGGGTCCGCGTCCACTCGGTCAGGTAGGCGCGCACGGCGCCCGCGTCGACCACCATCTCCGGACCGTCTCCCGGTCCGGAGGCGCGGCCGGGGCGAAGCCGGCGGAGCCGGCGCCGAAGCCGGCCCCACAACCTGCTGACGCTGCGCACGACAGGACTGTATGTCGCTGGACCGCGCCCCTGCACCCTGCCGGGACCTGACCGGCACGGTGCAGGAGGCGACGCGACGCGGCCGGCATAGGCCGCGCGGTTGCTCAGGTGGCAGGATGCGAAGGACCGTCCGGGTAGACCGAGATCCCGTCACAGAGCCGAAGGAGCGTCACGCATGCCGGCGAACGCCGCGAATACCCACGACATCGTCATCCTCGGGGGAGGCAGCGGGGGTTACGCCTGCGCCTTGCGTGCGGCGGAGCTGGGGCTCTCGGTGGCCTTGGTAGAGAAGGACAAGCTCGGCGGCACCTGCCTGCACGTGGGGTGTATCCCGACCAAGGCGCTGCTGCACGCGGCGGAAGTGGCCGACAGCGCCCGCGACGGCAGCAGCTTCGGGGTCAAGACGACATTCGAGTCGGTCGACATGAGTGGGGTCAACGCCTACAAGGACGGCGTCGTCGGCCGGCTGTACAAGGGGCTGCAGGGCCTGGTGAAGTCCAGGAAGATCGAGTACGTCCAAGGAGAGGGCCGGCTGACCGGCACGGACACGGTCGAGGTGGCCGGTCGCCGGCTCGTCGGAACGAACGTCGTCCTGGCCACCGGCTCCTACCCCAAGACGCTCCCTGGCCTGGAGATCGGCGGCCGGATCATGACCAGCGAGGAAGCGCTGAGGCTCGACTTCGTGCCACCGCGGGTCGTCGTTCTCGGCGGCGGGGTCATCGGGGTCGAGTTCGCGTCGGTATTCCGCTCGTTCGGCTCTGAGGTCACGATCGTCGAGGCACTGCCCCGGCTGGTCGCCGCCGAGGACGCCGCGGTCTCCAAGCAGCTGGAGCGGGCCTACCGCAAGCGCAAGATCGACTTCAGGACCGGAGTGCGCTTCGCCGGCGCGACCCAGAGCGGCGACACCGTCACCGTGTCCCTGGAGTCCGGTGACCCGATCGAGGCCGATCTGCTGCTGGTCGCCGTGGGGCGGGGACCGGTAACGAGCGAGCTCGGCTACGAGGAGGCCGGGGTCGCGATGGACCGCGGGTTCGTCCTGGCCGACGAGCGGTGCCACACCAACATCGAGCACGTCTTCGCCGTCGGTGACATCGTCCCCGGCCCCCAGCTGGCGCACCGCGGCTTTGCCCAGGGCATCTTCGTCGCCGAGGAGATCGCCGGGCTGACTCCGCCTCCCATCGACCAGTTCGGCATTCCCCGGGTCACCTACTGCGACCCCGAGATCGCCAGCGTCGGCCTGACCGAGGAGCAGGCCCGGGAGAAGTACGCGGAGGTCGAGACCTACGAGTACAACCTGGGCGGCAACGGCAAGAGCCAGATCCTGCAGACCCAGGGCTTCGTCAAGCTGGTCCGCGAGAAAGACGGCCCCGTCGTCGGCGTACACATGATCGGGGCCCGGATGGGCGAGCAGTCCGGCGAGGCCATGCTTATCTACAACTGGGAGGCCCTGCCTACCGACGTTGCACAGCTGCTGCATGCGCACCCGACCCAGAACGAGGCGCTCGGCGAAGCGCACCTGGCCCTCGCCGGCAAGCCGCTGCATGCCCACGCCTAGCTCGGATCGGCTCGACAGCTTGCCCGTATGCCGCAACGCCCAGCTCCCAGCCCGCCCGACCCGGCCCGCTGCCGGAGCACCGCACGAGAAGAGGACTGCCGCTCATGTCTGAACGCGTGACCATGCCGGCTCTTGGGGAGTCGGTCACCGAAGGCACCGTGACGCGCTGGCTCAAGAGCGTCGGCGACACCGTCGATGTCGACGAGGCGCTGCTGGAGGTGTCCACGGACAAGGTCGACACCGAGATCCCGTCGCCGATCTCGGGGACCCTGCAGGAGATCCTCGTCGCCGAGGACGACACGGTGCCGGTGGGAGCAGACCTCGCGGTCATCGGCGAGGGCGCCGGACAATCGAGCGCCGCGCCAGCGTCCGGCTCAGCCGACTCAGCCGACTCAGCCGGCCCCGAGTCCGCCGGGTCTGACGCCGATGGCGCGGCGCAGCCATCCCCGCCGCCGGCTGAGACGCCGTCGACGGCGATCGAGCCGGACCAGGAGGCCAAGGCGCCCAAGGCGCAGACCCATCCCGCTGACGGCGACGGCACCGGGGACTCCGGCACGACGATCGCCATGCCAGCGCTGGGTGAGTCCGTGACCGAGGGCACGGTCACGCGCTGGTTGAAGGCCGAGGGCGATCAGGTAGAGGTCGACGAGGCTTTGCTGGAGGTGTCGACCGACAAGGTGGACACGGAGATCCCGTCGCCGGTCGCCGGGACGCTGACCAAGATCCTGGTCGCCGAGGACGATACGGTGCCGGTCGGAGCGGACCTCGCCGTCGTCGGCGGCAGCGCGGCCACCGCGCCGCCCCCGGCCCAGCCGTCGAGCGCAGACACCTCAGAAGCCGCACCCTCGGCCGCCTCTGCCAGCTCAGCTGCAGATAGCGAGGACACCGACGCCGAGGACACCGACGCCGGGGACACCGACGCCGGGGACACCGACGCCGAGGACACCGACGCCGAGGACACCGGGCCGGACGACGCGGCCCCGGCGGCCGAGAGCGAGCCCGCGGAACCTACCGAGGACCCACCGTCGTATGCCGCGGAGCCGGCTCCCCTACCGCCGCAGTCGCCTCCCCCGGCGGCCCCTCCGTCGGCATCGGCTCCCAGCCAGCCCGACCAGCCGGAGCAGCCGGAGCCGGCGGCGCCGCCGGCTGCCGGCGGCGCCTCGAACAGCGGTGCATCAAACGGCGGTGACGCGTCCGCCTACGTCACCCCGCTGGTCCGCAAACTGGCCACGCAACACGGCGTTGAACTCAGCTCGCTCGCGGGCACCGGCGTCGGCGGCCGGATCCGCAAGCAGGACGTCCTCGACGCGGCCCAGTCCGCCCGGGAAGCCGCCGACCGCTCCGCGGCGCAGGAGGCATCGTCGCCGGCCAAGTCCCCGGCAACGGCAGCGACAGCCGCGCCGGCGCAAGCCGGGGGTGCGGACTCCCCGACCGCTGCCGCACCGAGCTTCCCGGTGTCACCCAAGCGGGGCACCACGGAGAAAATGAGCCGGCTGCGCAAGCTCATCGCGCAGCGGATGGTCGAGTCCCTGCAGGTCTCGGCCCAGCTGACGACCGTCGTGGAGGTCGACGTCACCCGGATCTCGCGGTTGCGCGACCGCGCCAAGCGCGACTTCGAGACGCGTGAGGGAGTCAAGCTCAGTTTTCTGCCGTTCTTCGCACTCGCCGCCGTCGAGGGGCTCAAGCAGCACCCGAGCCTCAACGCCAGTGTCGAAGGCGACCAGATCACCTACCACGGCGCGGAGCACCTCGGCGTGGCCGTCGACACCGAGCGTGGACTGCTGGTGCCGGTGATCAAGGACGCCGGCGACTTGAACATCGCCGGACTCTCGCGCAAGATCGCCGACCTCGCCGAGCGCACCCGGGGCAACAAGGTGACCCCCGACGAGCTCGCCGGCGGTACCTTCACCCTGACCAACACCGGCAGTCGGGGCGCATTGTTCGACACCCCGATCATCAACCAGCCGCAGGTCGCCATCCTTGGCACCGGCACCGTGGTCAAGCGTCCCGTGGTCGTCCCAGACCGGGACGGCGGCGAGATGATCGCCATCCGCTCGATGGTCTACCTCGCGCTGTCCTACGACCACCGCATCGTCGACGGAGCCGACGCCGCCCGTTTCCTGGGGACGATGAAGGCCCGCCTGGAAGAGGGGTCGTTCGAGGCCTCCCTCGGCCTGTGAGCGAAGAAGCCGGTATGCCGCGCCGGATCGCGATCACCGGCGCGTCCGGGATGATTGGCACCGCCCTCTCGGCCCACCTGACCGGTCGCGGCGACGACGTGCTGCATCTGGTCCGGCGGCCCCCCCGGACGCCGGCGGAGATCCGCTGGGACCCCGCCTCCCGCTCGATGGACGCTGGCCTGCTGAGCGGTGTCGATGCGGTCGTACACCTCGCGGGGGCCGGCGTTGGTGACCACCGGTGGACCCCGGCATACAAGAAGCTGATCCTGACCTCGCGGGTGGACAGCACGCTCGCCATCGCGAACGCAGTCGCCCAGCTTGCGGGCAACGGGCAGCCCGTGAGCTTGGTCAGCGCATCCGCGACCGGCTTCTACGGCAGCGAGCGCGGCGACGAGACGCTCACCGAGGACAGCGCTCCCGGCTCGGGCTTCCTGGTCGACGTCGTGCAGGCGTGGGAGGCAGCGGCCGACCCCGCTCGCGCGGCTGGCGTCCGTGTCGTCCATCCGCGCACCGGCCTGGTCATGTCCGCTCGCGGAGGCGCATTCGAACGGCTGCTGCAGCTGGCCGCCAAGGGGTTGGGCGGGCCGCTCGGATCAGGGCAGCAGTGGTGGAGCTGGCTGACGATGCGAGACGAGATCCGGGCCCTCGCCTTCCTGATCGACAACCCCGCCGTGTCCGGGCCGGTCAACCTGGTGAGTCCGACCCCGCAGCGTCAGGCTGACATCGCCACGGCACTGGGTGCGGCCTTGCACCGACCGGCACTCGTGCCGGCCCCGGCCATCGCGCTGAAGCTCGTTCTCGGCGAGTTCGCCCGTGACGTGGTGGGAAGCGCCAGAGTGCTACCCCGCGTCCTCACCGCCTCGGGATTCACCTTCGAGCACGACCGCATCGACGCGGGCGTGCGCTGGCTCGTCGACCAACGCTGACCTCCGGCCCATAACGGGGCTCGACGCCGATGGTCCAGTCGCCGATTCCGGCGACCATCATGGGCGCAGGCGCCAGCTCTTCCCTTTTGCATCCGGCAGCATTACGTTTCATCCATCGTGTTTGAGTTGGCTTAAAAGAGAACCGTCCTACCGCATTCGCGCACCTGGCGTGACGCACACCCGCTGTTGCTGCCAACCATCCTTTCCCACCCCTGGCGCCACCCGCCACGAGCCCGAGAGGGGCACACTGATGACCGCCGACACATCTGTGCTGCACCCGATGATCTATCCCGGCAGGCCGACTGGGCTGCAGCGGGCGATGCAGACCGACCACGACATCTCGCTCGCGGCGGGCATCCTGATGGAACAGAACCAGTGCTCCCGGCTCGAAGCCGTGGCCATGCTGGTCAATGCCGCTCAGCGAACCAACATGGCGCTGGCAGAGGTCGCGGCACACGTCGCCGCGACTGGGCACCTGGTTCTCACCCCCACCCCCGGCAACACGGATGCGGGAGAGCCCCACGCTGATGGAGTGCGGGAACCGTTGCGCAGCCAGGGACCGGCCTTCGCCAGAGCAGACGCGTCGTACTACCTCGGCTGAACGGCTCGCAGCGCCTGCGCCGCCGGGCGGGCGGAGTGCCTTGGGGGCTCAGCTGACGCTGGCGATCCGCCAGGCCCTGTGGGTCCACTGCAGGTGCAACAGCACGGTCCGTACCGAACCCGAGCGTGCCTGCGGCGCCGTCCCGGCCTGCTGGTAGGTATAGCCGGACGTGGCCACCGTCGCGCGCACCGTGACGCGGGAGCCGGCGTCCTCCAGCACCGTCACCGAGCGGGCGTCTGTGGTCAGCCCGCGGTAGCTGCCACCACGCCGCACGAGCTGGTCGATCACCTCCGCATCGGCGCGCCACGCGGGTGAGGCGGACACGTCCACCCGGCTGAGCGCCGACACGTCGCGGCTCACCAGAGCCGCCGTACGGCGGTCCGCCAGCTGCCCGGCCAGCGCGGCCGGCGCGGTGACGGCCGCCTTCCTGGACGCCGTGAGGTCGCCGACCGGAGCGGCCAGGTGCTGTCGGTCGGCGGTCGGCGAGGCACCGGCCGGTGTCGAGGCGCTCCGGATCGCGGCGGCGGGAGACGAGGCAGATGGGGTCGATGCAGACGGCGTCGATGCAGACGGCGTCGATGCAGACGGCGTCGATGCAGACGGCGTCGACGCAGAGGGTGTCGACGCAGAGGGTGTCGATCCGGCAGGCGGGAAACTCTCCGTCGAACCGAGGCCGGGTGCGGGGTAGGTCGCGGCCTGCGTCCGGGGCGGAGCCGTGCGGGTGAACCACCACGTGGTCGTCCCCGCCAGGATCAGCAGTACCGCGAGACCGGCGACCAGGAGCGCACGCGGCGGGCGTCGGCGGCCCGAGGGGACCGGCGCCACCGAATGCGCCGCATCGGCCCGGAGCCGGTGGGTCAGGGCAGCGCCGGCATCCGCTCCGGCCGCCAGCTGCACGGCTTCCGGCGCTGCAGCATCGTAGAGGTCGACCGCCGCCTGCGCGGCCCCCGGACGCGCCAGCGGGTCGGCCGCCATACACGTCTCGATCGCTCGCACCAGCCGGGCCGGTGCCTGGGGTGCCTGCTCGTGGAGCTGCGGCCGGACGGCCGGTGGGGGCGGCGCGGAACCCGTGAGGGCGTACCAGCCGAGCGCTCCCAAGGCGTAGACATCCGAGGCCAGCCCTGGCAGCTGGCCCCGCTCCACCTCCGGGGCGACGAACCCGCTCGTTCCGTGCACCTGCTCCGGCAGCTCGCCGATCAGTCGGGCGACACCGAGGTCACCGAGCAGCGGCATACCGTCGGCAGTGAACAGCACGTTGCCGGGTGAGAGGTCACTGTGCACGACCCCGGCGGTGTGCAGGTCCGCGAGCGCACCCGCCAGGGGCGCCAGGATGGTGACGGTCTCGCCGGGCGAGAGGTGGCCGCGGCTGGTGACCACCTGCGCCAGGTTGCCGCCGGACGCCAGCTGCAGCACCAGCGCCAGGGAACCGTCCTGGAGCGCGAGCGCCCGCTCCAGGCGCACCACGTGCGGATTGTCCAGCCGGCTCAAGACGCCGCTCTCGCGCATCGCCTGGGCAGTGGCGGCCTGGGCCGCCGCACCGGGGACGACCTTGACGGCGAACCGGCGACCGTCCTCCACCCGGGTCGCCGCCCACACGGTCCCGACGGCCCCCCGGCCGATCAGGGCGCGCAGAGCGAACCCCGGAACCACGGGACGCGGCTCTCCGGGCGCGCCGCGTGGCGACATCAGCAACCCCCTTACTGTTTGCCCATGGCAACCGACGCCCCCACCATCTTGGCCACGTCCGGCGGCTACCGGGAGCACGATCGGCTGCGCTTCGCCTTCGGTGACCTGGTCCACTATGCCGTGGAACTGTCGGGAGTGTCCGGCGCTGTCCCCAAGCTCTGCCAGCTCGGGACCGCGAGCGGCGACCAGCGCCACCAGAACGCCGATCTCGACGAGGCGGCCCGGCTGGCCGGCTTCGACCTCAGCAACCTCAACCTGTTCCCGATGCCGAGCGTCGAGGACATCGAAGGACACCTGCTCGAGCAGGACGTGGTGTGGGTCAACGGCGGCTCGGTCGCCAACCTGCTGGCGGTTTGGCGGGTGCACGGCCTGGATGCTGTCTTCCGCCGCGTGTGGGAGGCGGGCGTCGTCCTGGCCGGGGTGTCTGCCGGCTCCATCTGCTGGCACGTCGGCGGCACCACGGACTCGTTCGGGCCCACCCTGCGAGCGGTCACCGACGGGCTCGGTTTCCTGCCTTACGGCAACGGCGTCCACTACGACGGCGAGGCCCAGCGGCGCCCGCTGGTGCACCGGCTCGTCGCGGACGGCACGCTGCCCACGACGTACTGCACGGACGACGGCGTGGGCATCCACTACCGGGGGACCGACGTGGTCGAGGCGGTCAGCGAGCGCGATGGTGCCTCGGCGTACGTCGTCACCCGGCAGGGCGACTCCGCCGTCGAGGAACGGTTGCCGACGCGGCGGCTGGGGTGATCCGCGACCTGGTCGGTGCCTGGTGACGCAGACCTGACCGGGCGCGGCGGGCTCAGTGCGTCTGGGGGGTGACCACCGGCACCACCGCCCCGGTCGCGGAGCTGACCCGGGCGGCGTCGAGCACCGCCAGGGTGTGCACGGCGTCCAGCGGGTCGACCGGCATTGCCGCCTGCCGGCCGCCAGGCGGCTGCGACAACGCGGCTGCCACCTCCCGGTAGAAGTCGACCTGCCGCGTGGCCGACTTGGGCACCGGCGTTCGCTGCGCCCCGCGGTAGATCCAGCCACAGTGGTCCGCGTCGGCGTTCGCGAAATCGGGCAGCACGTCGTCGGCGTCGTCGGCGAACTCGTTGAGCACGCAGGCGCCACCCCGTCCGAGCACCCGCATCCGCGGCCCCGGCGCAGCGGCTACGGAGGTCGAACCGAGGTGGCTCATGACGCCGGACGCGTGCCGGCAGGCCAGGAACGACGTGTCCTCCGCGGGGGTGGTCAGGGCCGCGATCTCGGCATAGACCGAGGCCACCGGCCCGAACAGCTGGACCGCGCCGTCGACGAGATGACTCTGCAGGTCGAGCAGGATCCCGCCCCCGTCGCTCGGGGCGGCCTGCTCCCGCCACCGCTGTTTGGCGATCGGCCGCCAGCGTTCCCAGCGCAGCTCGGCTCGGAAGACCTTGTCGATGCCACCGGAGCGGACGACCTCTCGCAAGGTCGCGAATTCGGCGTCATAGCGCCGGTTCTGGAAGACCGTCAGCGGCACTCCGGAGCGTGCCGCGCCCTGCACGACGGACAGAGCCCCTCCCGCGTCGGTGGCCAGCGGCTTGTCCACCACCACCGGTATGCCAGCCGCCACCACCTGGAGCGCGTGCCCGACGTGGTCTCCGCTCGGGGTGGCGAGCACCACCAGATCGATCCCGCCCAGGGCCAGCAGGGCGTCGAGATCCGGCACGACCTGGGCGCCCGGCAGTTCCTCGCGCACCTGCCCGACCCGGTCCGGGCTCGACGTCGACACCGCCGCGACCGTCATACCGGCTTCGAGCAGCAGGGGCGCGTGGATGCCGCGGCCGGCGGAGCCGTAGCCGGCGAGAGCGACGCTGATGACGGTGCTCATGGTGTACCTCCGGGCAGTCGGGACCGCAAGGTCGCCGGCTCTCGCTCGTGCCGGCCGCGGGGCTGAGCGAGCCGCCCGGGCCACCAGACGGAGGCACCGACGTCATGGGCAAGCGCCGGGACCAGCAGGGAGCGCACCACCGTCGTGTCGAGCAGCACCCCGAACGCCACGAGGAAGGCGATCTGGGCCAGGAAGAGGATGGGGATGACGGCCAGCGCCGAGAACGTCGCGGCGAGCACGACACCTGCGCTGGTGATCACTCCACCGGTGACCGCGAGCCCGACGAGGATGCCCGGGCGGGTGCCGCGGATGGCCGACTCCTCGCGGACGCGGGTCATCAGGAAGATCGAGTAGTCGATGCCCAGGGCCACGAGGAAGACGAAGGCGTAGAGCGGGGTTGCCGGGTCGGAGCCGGGGTAGCCCAGGACGTGGTTGAACACCACCGCCGCGACGCCGAGGGTGGCGGCGAAGGACACCACGTTGGCGGCGACCAGCAGGATCGGTGCGACCACCGAGCGCAGCAGGAGCGTCAGGACGACGAAGATGACCGCGAGGATCGCCGGGATGATGACGCGAAGGTCGCGGTTGCTGGCGGTCCGGACGTCCAGGTTGCTGGCGGTGCTGCCCCCGACCAGGACCTCAGTACCGACCTGGTCGAGGCGGGAGCGCAGTTGTTCGACAACGTCCTCGGCGGCGCGGCTGTCGGCAGCCGGGGTTAGCGTGGCGTCCACGAGCACTTTTCCGTCAACGACCTTCGGCGGCTGCTGGGCGGGCTGGCCCGTCGCGCTCGTCACCGCGACACCGGCCACGCCGGCCACCGATCGTGCGGCAGCCACCACGGCGTCGACCTTGGCGGCGGGTGCGACGATCTGGACCGGCGTGCCGGAGCCCGCCGGGAAGTGCTTCGCCAGCACGTCCTGGCCGGTGACTGAGTCGACCCTGTTGAGGAACAACTGGCCCTGGGTGATGCCCTCCGCCCTGAACGTCGGCACGAAAGCCGCGCAGCCGAGCAAGAGCACCAGCGAGACCACCCACGTCGCACGGGGGCGCCTCCCCACGAGGGCGGCGACCCGTGCCCAGATACCCGCCCGTGCTCTCCCGCTCAACCGGTCCTGCGCGTGCACATGGTCCACCCGCGGGACGACCGGCCAGAAGATCCGGCGGCCGAACAGCAGCAACACGGCGGGCAAGAACGTCAGCGACGCCACCAGCGCACCGGCGATGCCGAGCGCCCCGACCGGGCCGAGGCCTCTGGTGTTGCCCAGCTGGGACAGCAGCAGGCAGAGCAGGCCGAGGATCACCGTGGCGCCACTGGCTCCGATCGGCTCGACCGCGGCGCGCCACGCGACCCGCATCGCCGCCCATTTGCTGGGGTGGTCGTGCAGCTCCTCCCGGTAACGCGAAACCAGCAGTAGGGAGTAGTCCGTCGCGGCACCGACCACCAGGATCGACAGGATGCCCTGGCTCTGGCCATTGAGGTCGATGGTGCCGTGCTTGGCCAGCGGGAAGATGACCAAAGCGGCGAGGGACAGCCCGAACACCGAAGTGAGCAGCACAGCGAACGGCAGGATCGGGCTGCGGTAGACCACCAGCAGGATGAGGAAGACGACGCCGAGGGCCACGAGCAGCAGGATGCCGTCGATCCCGCCGAACGCCGTCACGAAGTCGGCGAGCACGCCGGCGACTCCGGTCACGTGAATCGTCAGCCCCTGGCTCGCCAGGGTGGCCTTGGCCGACGCGCGCAACGCCTTGGCGCCCTCGAACAGCGGGCTCGAACCGGTAATCGTCTCCGCCGCCCGATCCGAGCTGAGCTCCACCGGGAGCAGCAGGGCCTGGCCGTCCTGGCTCGGTATGGCGACCTGTGGCGGCCGGGTGAGGAAGGGCCCGAGCGTGTATCCGGGGACGCTGAACCGCAGAGCGGGTATGCCGGCCACGTACCGCTGCACCAGCGCCCGGTCCGCGTCGGTCAGCCCGCCGGGCCGGACGATCACCACGAAGTACGGCAGCGAGGTGGTCGGGGTGAACCGCTTCGCGACCGCCGCCACCTCCGTCGCCTCCGCCGACTTGGGCAGGAAGGAGGAGTTGTCGTTCTTCTGCACCTCGGAGAGGCGACCGACGAGGGGACCACCCACCCCGCCGACCGCGAACCACAGGAGCAGGACGACCAGAGGGCCGGCCACGCGTCTGGCCCGTGTCCGGCCGGTGACGGGACGTCGCTCCTCGGCCTCGGCGCCGGCCGTGGCCGGGCCCACCTCAGACGCGGTCACGGGGGGCCATCGACGCAACTCCAGGGTGTCGGCGGGTGATCAGGCTAACCGGCGGGGTGTACCGGGTGTCGGGCGAACCCCCGTGGCGCGGTAGGGGCGTCGCCGGGGCTGCCGTGGCGGGAATGCCACGGCCGCCGCGTACGCTCGCCGTATGCAGTTCGAGCACCTCGGCTTCGCCCCCGACTACGTCGACTACCGCAAGGCATGGGACCGCCAGCGCGCGCTGCACGCAGCGGTCGTCGCTGGTGAGCAGCCGGACACGGTGCTGCTGCTGGAGCACAAGCGGGTCTACACCGCCGGAAAGCGCACCGAGCCGCACGAGCGCCCGTTCGACGGGACGCCGGTCATCGACGTCGACCGGGGCGGCAAGATCACCTGGCACGGGCCGGGCCAGCTGGTCGGCTACCCGATCGTGCGGCTCCCCTCCCCCGTCGACGTCCTCGCCCACGTCCGTCGCCTGGAGTCGGTGATGATCGCGGTGTGTGCCGACTTCGGCGTGAGCGCGAGCCGGGTCCAGGGCCGCAGCGGCGTATGGGTCGGCGCCGAACAGCACCAGGAGGGCCCCGCGCGCAAGGTGGGGGCGATCGGCATCCGGGTCAGCCGGGACGTGACGATGCACGGGTTCGCCCTCAACTGCGACTGCGACCTGTCCTGGGCCGAGGTGATCGTGCCCTGCGGCATCGCCGACGCGGGAGTGACGTCGATGTCCCGGGAACTCGGCACCGATGTCACCGTGGCCGACGTCCTCCCCTACGCCGAGAAGCATCTGTCCGACGTCCTCGGTTGAGCCGGTACCCAGCCCGGGCGCACCCGTCCGTTCGGCGCCGTAATCGGGGCGACAGGGAGCCCAACGGCTTCGTAGGGTCGTTCCGGTGACCAGTTCGGCGACGTCACCCCGGATGAAGTCCGGGGCGCCCGCGATCTCGATGCGCTCGGTGCACAAGAGCTACGGCGAAATCCGCGCCGTCGACGACCTCAGCCTCGAGGTGCCTGCCGGGACCTGCCTGGGCCTGCTGGGTCCCAACGGTGCCGGCAAGTCCACCACCATGCGGCTGCTGACGGCGCAGTCGCGCCCCGACAGCGGGACCATCGAGGTCCTCGGGTATCCGGTGCCGTCCCGCTCGAAGGAGGCGCGGGCACTCATGGGCGTGGTCCCCCAGCGGGACAACCTCGACGAGGAGCTCACCGCCCGGCAGAACCTCGAGGTGTTCGCCCACCTCTACCGGGTGCCGAAGCATGAGCGCCAGCGGGCCATCCGCCGCGCGCTGGAGCTGGCGACGCTGGTCGATCGCGCCGACACCAAGGTGGACAAACTGTCGGGAGGGATGCGGCGGCGCCTGCTGATCGCCCGGGGCCTGGTGCACCAACCGCAACTGGTGCTGCTCGACGAGCCCACGGTCGGCCTGGACCCGCAGGTCCGCCAGGAGTTGTGGTCGTTGATCGCGCGGCTTCGCAGCGAGGGCGCGACGGTGCTCATGTCGACGCACTACATCGAGGAGGCCGAGCGGCTCGCCGACGACGTCGCCGTGATGTCGAAGGGCCAGGTGATCGCGCACGGACCCCCGGCCGTGCTGCTCGACCGGTACGCAGGCCGGCTGGCGACCGAGTACGCCGGGGCGCCCAGCCGTCTCGCCGAGGTCGAGAGCATCGCGCAGGGCGCGGGGCTGCCGACCCGACGTACCGGTCCTTCGGTCTCTGTGCTGCGCAGTGAGTCGATGCCGACCCGGTTGGCCGACGAACTGGGCCACGGAACGAGCCGGGCGGCGACCCTCGAGGACGTCTTCGTCACCCTGACCGGAGAGGCGATCGAGTGAGCGAATCCTCCACGAGCGGCCTGCGCTGGCTGGAGCGGTCGGCGCTCGGCGGGGTCTGGAAGCACGAGACGACGCTGTTCCGCCGCTACTGGGCCTCCACCACGTTCGCCTCCGTGGTCGAGCCGACGATCTATCTGCTCGCGTTCGGCTTCGGCTTCGGCTCCCTGATCTCCGTCGTGGCGGGCTACCGCTACCTCGACTTCCTCGGCACCGGCGTGGTGGCCACGGCGGTGCTGTTCTCCTCGGCCTTCGCCGGCATGTTCCAGACCTTCATCCGCCGAACGTTCCAGCACCTGTACGACGCGCTGCTCGCCGCTCCTGTCGACGTCCACGAAGTGGTTCTCGCCGAGGCGCTGTGGATTGCAGTACGGGCGGGGGTCTACGGCTGCGCCCCCCTCCTGGTCGCCATGGGCTTCGGCCTCCGTCCAGCCCCCGGCATGGTGCTCGTCCCGTTCATCGGGCTGCTGACCGGGTTGGGGTTCGCGCTGTTCGGCATCTGGGTCTCGGCGGTCGTGCCCTCGATCGACCAGTTCAACTACATCATCTCGGCCGTCCTCACCCCGCTGTTCCTCGTGGCAGGGACCTTCTTCCCGGTCAGCTCGCTGCCGGGCTGGGCCCGCACGCTGGCCCAGCTCAACCCGCTGTTCCACTGCGTCGAACTCGTCCGCCACGCCGTGTTCGGGCTCCAGCCGCTGGCCGACCTTTGGCACGTGGCTACGCTCACGGGCTTCGCCGTCCTCATGGGAACGCTGGCGATCCGGCGGATGCGCGCCCGCCTGATCGACTGAGCGGCCGGCAGCCGCATCCACGATGATGATGCGGTGCCGCACCGTCGCGGCGCCGCCGGAACACGAAGGGGGAGGACGATGTGACCCATCTTGACCCAGCCGTGGAGCCGGTCAGCCCGTTCCTGGCATTCCGCTTCCGGGTGAAGTGGCAGGACAGGTACGTCGCGGGAGTCACCAGGGTCGGCCCGTTGCGCCGCACCACTCAAGTGGTCGTCCAACGCGACGCTGGGGATCCGTCGTCGAGCAGGAAGCTGCCGGGGCACACCGACTACGAGCCGATCACGATCGAGCTCGGCGTCATCCATGACCGCGAATTCGAGCAGTGGGCCGCCTCGGTGGTGGAGGTGGCCGGTGCACAGGCCCCCCCGGCGCAGTTCCGCAGGGACATCCGCATCGAAGTCTGCGACGAGGCGGGCCACGTGCGGCTGGCGTACGACGTGTTCGGGTGCTGGATCTCGTCCTACCAGGCGCTCCCGGACCTCGATGTCGACGCGACCGCGACCGCCCTTCAGCACGCCACCGTGGAGAACGAGGGGTGGGAGCGGGACTACGAAGTTCCCGACGAGCCCACCACCACTCCCGCGGACCCACCCGGCTGAGCCGCGGGAAGGGTATGTCGGAAGCCGGCGTTAGCCTTGACTGATCCCGGAAGAGCTGCGGCGCAGTGCCTGCAGGCCGGGCCACAATCAGGAAGCAGTTGATGTGACCATCGCACCGGAGGGCCGGCGCCTGCTGCGAGTCGAGGCACGCAACGCCGAGACGCCGATCGAGCGCAAGCCCGAATGGATCCGAACGACCGCCCACATGGGGCCGGAGTACTCCGCGCTGCGCTCGCTGGTCAAGAGCGAGGGGCTGCACACCGTCTGCCAGGAGGCCGGCTGCCCCAACATCTTCGAGTGTTGGGAGGACCGCGAGGCGACCTTCCTCATCGGCGGCGAGCAGTGCACCAGGCGCTGCGACTTCTGCCAGATCGACACCGGAAAGCCCGTCGACCTCGACCGTGACGAACCTCGCCGAGTGGCCGAGTCCGTGCGCCAGATGCAACTGCGCTACGCCACGATCACCGGCGTCGCGCGCGACGACCTGGTTGACGGTGGGGCCTGGCTCTACGCCGAAACAATCCGCCAGGTGCACAGGCTGAACACCGGCACCGGTGTCGAGATCCTGGTGCCGGACTTCAACGGCATACCGGAACTCGTCGCACAGGTATTGGACGCACGCCCCGAGGTCTTCGCGCACAACGTCGAGACCGTGCCGCGGATCTTCAAGCGCATCCGACCCGCCTTCACCTACGAGCGGTCGCTGCGGGTGATCACCATGGGCCGCGACGCCGGGCTGGTCACCAAGTCCAATCTGATCCTGGGCATGGGCGAGCAGGAGCACGAGATCGAGCAGGCGCTGCACGACCTGCACGACGCCGGCACCGACCTGCTGACCATCACGCAGTACCTCCGGCCCTCGCCGCGGCACCACCCCGTCGACCGCTGGGTCAAGCCGGAGGAGTTCGTCCACTGGTCCGAGATGGCCGAACGGATCGGCTACCAAGGCGTGCTGAGCGGCCCGCTGGTCCGCTCCTCGTATCGTGCGGGGCGGCTCTGGGCGCAGGCCATGCAGCGTGCCGGGCGCCCCATACCGCAGGCTCTCGCACATCTGGCCCGCGCCGCCGAGTCGCCGGCCCGGCAGGAGGCGTCGGCATTGCTCGGACGCGGCCTCCCGCGTCCGGCGCTGCGCGAGGTCTCCTGACCGGGGCGCTGGCTGCCCCCGATCCCCGTATCCTGAGGCCCATGGCCCTGCGCAAGAAGACCGCTGACACCTCCGCCCCGCCCAGTCGGGGCGCGACCGCCGTACCCAGCGCCAAGAAGCCGGGCCGGGTCGCCCAGATTCGCCAGGTTTTCAGCTCGGCGCGGGCCGTCGACCCGACCATCGGCTGGTGGATGGTGCTGGTCGCGGTCGCGGTGATCGTGGTATTCGAGATCATCGGCCTGCTGCTCGGGCATTGGCTCTACTTCCTGGTGATCAGCATCCCGCTGGCCATGCTCGCCGCCGTGCTCGTGCTCTCCCGCCGCGCCGAGCGGGCGGCGTACCGGCAGATCGAGGGCCAGCCAGGAGCGACCGGGGCGGCCTTGTCCTCCCTGCGCCGAGGCTGGTATTACGACCAGCAGCCGGTCGCCGGAGAGGCGCAGCGGCCCGGCGACATGACGTCCGCCGCGCTGGTGTTCCGCGCTACCGGCCGCCCTGGTGTCGTGCTGGTCGCCGAAGGCCCGGCGGCGAGGGCGTCCCGCCTGGCCGAGGCCGAGCGCAAGCGCGTAGCGCGCGTGGCCCCTGGGGTGCCGATCACCGTTTTGCGGGTCGGCGATGGCGCCGACCAGATTTCGGTGCGCAAGCTCAACAGCACGATGCAGCGGATGAAGCCGGTGCTCACCAAGGACGAAGCAGCAGCGGTCAACAAGCGGCTCAAGGCACTCGGCGGTGCGCGGCCGGCAATTCCGGCTGGCGTGGACCCCAACCGGATCCGGATGGACCGCAAGGCGATGCGCGGCCGCTGAGCGGAGCGATCGGTCAGCGAGGGGATGCCGTCGTCATAGGTGGGATCTCGGTCGACTGCCGTGTGACCAGCTGACATGGGACGAAACGCACACCCGCCTCCAACGTGTGACCTTCGATTGCCCGAAGCAGAGCCGCGGCCGCGACACGTCCCAGTTCGTGCAGGTTGAGATCCACTGTCGTCAAGGGTGGGCGCGCGGTCTGCGCCATGACCTCCCAGTTGTCGACGCCGACGACTGCCGCGTCGTCGGGGACTCGGCGACCTGATTCGCGAAGCGCGTCGAGCACCCCACGAGCGATCTGGTCGCTGCCGCAGAACACGGCGTCGAAGGAGTGACCCGAGCGAAGCAGCAGGGCGATCGCAGAATTGGCGCGTGCTGTCTCATCGGCGGCTCGACGGGCCTGGCCTGACCGGATGCGATGCACAATCGCCAGCCTCAATGCGGCTCACTCTGTCGAGCGCAGCCGCTCCAGTGCCGCTGCTGCGTCGCTCGCCTCACGCTCGCAGTCCCGCTGGTGGCGCGAGGCCCGCCTCTGCACCGCTGTGACCTCCGCGAGGTGGTCGGCGGCGGAGTCAAGCCGCTGCTGCAGCGCCTCGACCTCCGCGAGTGCCTCCTGCTGCCGCAACGCCGCCTCGCGGTCCGCCGCAGAGGGTGTGTCCACAGCCGATCCAGCCACCGGATGCGGCACCGGTGCCGTCACCGGCCGTGTCGCCCGCACGGTGGCCGCGTCGACGTCGACTTCTCCGAAGCCGGAATACGACAGGGACCGGGTGAGCCGCCCACCGCTGACGGCCCCAGCCGCGCCGGAGGAGGCGAGGGCTGCGGTGAGGGTGTCGCGGACTTCCCGGTCCCCGGCCGCCGGAAGGGACACGCCGGCTTGGGCTGCCGTGTCGGCGGCGGCTCCCGCCAGTTCGTCCACCAGCGCGGAGCGCTCCCGCCCCAGAACGCGAAGGGTGACACCGTCACCCGAGGCCTGCGCCTGCCTCAGCCGGTCCCCCAGCTCGGCCAGGTGAGCCAGGTCCCCGGGGCGCCGCCGAGCCAACTGGTTGACGGCCCATGCGGGCACGCTGGGCTTGCGCAGTCCGCCGATGGCGGTTGCGAGGGGACGGTCATTCGCGGCTCTGGCCGCGGCGACCAGCTTCGTACGCGAGGCGGTGAACTCGTCCGGGGCAAGCGCATACAGCGTCTCCACCGCCTCGGTTAGGTCCATCGCGACCTCAGTCCCCTCAGCGGCGCACGAGCACCGTACCGGCGACCTTGTCGTGTAGACCCCGCTCGTCGCGATCCCAGATGAGGGCCGGTACGGCCAGGGCCAGGAGCACCGTGCGGGTGAGGGCGGGCAGCGGGCCTGGCAGGCCCCCGCCGAGGCGGAGCACCCGCAGACCCAGTAACCGGTGGCCGATGGTGAAGCCGACCGTGCCCACCAGCGCGAGGTTCTCCACCACGAAGACCGCCAGCGGCAGCAGGCCATCGGCTCCGCCCTGGCCGAACCGGGCGCCGAGTACGGCGAACGCCACCAGCTGGCACAGGGTCCAGTCGATCAGGATGGCGACGGCGCGGCGCCCGAAGCGGGCGACCGACCCAGGCCCTCGCTCGGGCATCCCGAGCCGCTGACCCGGGAAGGATCCGCGGGAGACCCGAGCCGCTCGCGGGCCCTCGAGCCAAGAGCCGACGTCCCTGCGGTTCACCACACCGCTCAGGCTACCGTTTGCCCTCGCTCGGCCCCCGGCGTGCGCCGGTAACGTCTCGACCGGCTCGTAACACGCGGGAAACATTCGAGTTCCTTTCGGTTAATCCGCGCCCCCTAGGGTCGCTGCGTCGCACCGGGTGGGCTCACGCTTGCCCCTATTCAGGAGGTTGGATGTTCAGCAACGCCAAAGAGGTCCTGCAGTTCATCGCCGACGAGGACGTCAAGTTCGTGGACGTCCGGTTCTGTGACCTGCCCGGAGTGATGCAGCACTTCAACGTGCCTGCGCAGTCGCTGGACGAGGACTTCTTCGTCAACGGCCAGATGTTCGACGGGTCCTCGATCCGCGGCTTCCAGGCCATCCACGAGTCGGACATGAAGCTGGTCCCCGACCCCACGACGGCGTACCTCGACCCGTTCCGGACGCAGAAGACGCTGATCATGAACTTCTCGATCGTCGACCCGTTCACCGACGAGCAGTACAGCCGAGACCCGCGCAATATCGCTGCCAAGGCCGAGGCCTACCTCAAGTCGACCGGCATCGCCGACACCGCCTACTTCGGCGCCGAGGCGGAGTTCTACGTCTTCGACGACGTCCGCTACGAGACCAAGCAGAACGCCAGCTACTACTTCATCGACTCCATCGAGGCCGCATGGAACAGCGGCCGGGAGGAGGAAGGCGGCAACCAGGGATACAAGACGCGCTACAAGGGGGGCTACTTCCCGGTGCCACCCATGGACCACTTCGCCGACATCCGCGACGAGATGTGCCTCAAGCTGGCCGACGTCGGCCTGAGCGTCGAACGCGCCCACCACGAGGTCGGCACGGCCGGCCAGCAGGAGATCAACTACCGCTTCAACACGCTGCTGCAGTCCGGCGACGACATCATGAAGTTCAAGTACGTCATCAAGAATGTCGCCTGGAAGCTCGGCAAGACCGCCACCTTCATGCCCAAGCCGATCTTCGGCGACAACGGCTCCGGCATGCACACCCATCAGTCCCTGTGGAAGGACGGCGAGCCGCTCTTCTACGACGAGAAGGGGTACGGCGGGCTGTCCGACATCGCCCGGTGGTACATCGGCGGCCTCCTGCGCCACGCGCCGTCGTTGCTGGCGTTCACCAACCCGACCATGAACTCCTACCACCGTCTGGTGCCCGGCTACGAGGCACCGGTCAACCTGGTCTACTCCGCGCGGAACCGCTCGGCCTGCGTGCGTATCCCGATCACCGGTGCCTCACCCAAGGCGAAGCGGATCGAGTTCCGCGTCCCCGACCCCTCGGCCAACCCCTACCTGGCCTTCGCCGCGCAGATGATGGCCGGCCTCGACGGCATCCGCAACCGGATCGAGCCGCCGGACCCGGTGGACAAGGACCTGTACGAGCTTCCCCCGGAGGAGCACGCCTCGATCCAGCAGGTGCCCGGTTCGCTGCCCGCGGTACTCGAGTCGCTGGCCCTCGACCACGACTACCTGCTCGAGGGCGGCGTCTTCACGCAGGACCTGATCGAGACCTGGATCGAATGGAAGACCTTGCATGAGGTCGACCCAGTCCGGTTCCGGCCGCACCCGCACGAGTTCGAGATGTACTTCGACATCTAGCCGCGGCGGCTACCCATCGTCTCGACAGAGGCAGAAGGGGTGGCCGGCGGGATCCAGCAGCACCCGCACGTTCTGCTGCGGTTGGTGCGCAGCCACAGTCGCTCCGAGGGCAACCGCTTCGGCGACTGCGGAGTCGAGATCGCCGACCTGGAAGTCGAAGTGCATCATCGGACGCTGCTCTCCGATGACGGGCGGCCATACCGGGGCTCGGTAGTCGGTCGCCTGCTGGAACACGACGAAGATGGACCCTTCTGGTGCGGCGAGGATGGCCGTGCCTGGCTCCTCGTGTCCAACGGGCCAACCGAGCAGGTCGGCATAGAACCTTGCGAGCGCGCCCGGGTCCGGCGCCTCGATGGCTGTTCCCCACCACATGCCCTTCGCTCGAGATCGCAAGCTGCACCTCTCCTCCCAGCTGCATCAGCGGTTTCACGGCTGTCGTGCCGCGTCGTGATCAGCAGGGTAGGTCCGGTTCCGGACGTTCTGCTTCCGCATGGCGGGGAGACGCGGTAAGACCCGATGCGGCCACGTTGGGCGTCGTGGTCTAGGGCGTGTCGCTGCAGCCGCGCTCGATGACGCTGCGACCCCTGTAGTCGTCGACGTCGTAGCACACCGGTCGCGCACGGCCGCCCACGAGCTGATGGAGTGCCGTGCCGTGCTCAGATCGCCACTGGACCGGCCGATTCCGTGGTCAGCGGAGCTCGACGCGCAGATTCTTGTAACTCGACAAAGCCCCCTAAGTCGCGGACAAGTCCGTCGTGAGCCGATGGGGCACGGTTGATCGTTGAGTCCCGCTCACTGCCCAATCGGTATTCCTGCGCAAATGCGACCCCTTAGGTTCTCCATCAACGTCACGTTGGATGGGTGCTGCGATCATCGTGTGATGGTCGCGGACAAAGACCTGCATCGTCACGCGGTCGAGAACCTCGTTCAGGCCGATGCCCTCCTCTTTGGCCGAGTGACTTACGAGATGATGGAGGCAGCGTGGCGGCTGCCGGCGCCGACGGGAGCGAGGCCCGATTGGATGGAACCTTTCGCCAGGACGATCGACGCTGCAAAGAAGTACGTCGTGTCGAGCACCCTCGACCGGGTCGATTGGAACGCGGAGCTCGTGCGCGGGGATTTGGGAAAGGCCGTTCAGCAGCTCAAGCGAGAGCCGGGTAACGGACTGTTCGTGGGCGGCGTGAAGCTTCCGCTTGCGCTGGCGGAGCTCGGATTGATCGATGAGTACGAGTTCGTGGTGCAGCCCAGGCTGGCGGGCCACGGGCCGACGTTGTTCGCGGGGCCATCGAGCATGTCGATTTGAGGTATGAGCCGAAAAGCTGCGCCGCGGCTCCCTTATGTGCGTAGCCAGGTGAGGATCGCGCAGAGTGTGAGTGCGGCACGGTAGGTGATCGCGACCTTGTGTGTCGGGTAGCCAGTCCGCGTTCTTGCTTGGCAAGAGGGAAAGAACCGCTCGATCACATTGCGGCCGCGGTAGGCATGTTCGTCGAGTCCGGGCGGGCGCCCAACAACATCGCCAGATCCTTGCCCGAGACCGGCGGCTTCAGACGCCGACTACACCCCGGTGCCGAAAACCGCTGGCGACATCAGGGTTGGTCCGCCAGGGCGGCAGTGATGCGCGAAGCGAGCGTCGCCACCGCGGCACGCAGTTCTGGGCCGCCATCGACGCGAAAGGCGAGCGGCACGCGTGCCAACCACTCCTGCGCATACATCGCCGGATTGCTCGTGCTGCCGACGAGCACGCACCCGTCCCCCGATGGTTCGAGCCGTCCCATGGGAGGCCGGATCCAGGGCGCCACCTCAGCCGATGGCGCGTCGAACACCACGCGGGTGGGGAACTCCCACCCAGTGCCCAGGTTCGCCTCCAGTACTGCCACCGGGTCGATGCCGTCAGGCGGCTCGAACTCCCGCGCCGTCTGCTGGACCGCGCGTACCCGGTCGACCCGGTAGGTGCGGATCGCGTCCGCGCCGTGCGAGTGGCACAGGAGGTACCAGCGCCCGTAGCGGACGACGACCGCCCAGGGGTCCACCTCCACCTCCCACTCGTTGCCGGACTCGCTGCGGTACATGGCCACGACGCGACGTCGGGCTGCGATGGCAGCGACGAGGGCGCTGGTGGTGGCGGGATCGGGACGGGCCGAGTGCCGGTCGGGCGCAGCGGATGCGTGCTCTCGCAGCGCCGCCGCTTGCCGGCCGACGCTCTCTGGAAGTGCCCGGATGAGCTTGCTCAGGGCAGAACCAACGAGGTCCTCGGCGTCCACGGCAGCTGGCTGCCCGTCGAGCACCGCCATGACCAGACCCAGTGCCTCGGTCTGGGTGAAGACGACCGGAGGCAACCTCGTCCCGCGCCCGAGACGGTACCCGCCATAGGGGCCTCGAGTGGAGTCGACGGGGATGCCCGCCTCGCGGAGGATCCCGACATACCGACGCGCGGCCCGCTCGGAGACACCCAGCGATCCGGCGAGTTCGCCGGCCGTCGCGCCGGGGCGGGTCTGGAGGATCCCGAGGGCGAGCAGAGCTCGCGCGGTGGGACTCAGCTCGGCCGGCACGCGACCAGATTAAAGGGTCGCCAGCTGAACCGGGAGTACATCGTCCGGAACCGGCCCTAGCGTGATGTCCATGACCGAGTTTCGCGAGCAGGACCTCACCGGAGCCCGCTTCGAGCGGGTGAGCCTCCGCGGCGCCGCCTTCACCCAGGTGTCCTTCAACGACGCCCGCATGCACGCAGTGGACCTCACCGGGGCGCAGATCCGCGGCGCCGCGTTCAGCGGGAGCCGCATGCGCGGCGTGGAGCTGGTTGACGTCGAGATCAGCGGCGAGCTGCAGAACGTCGTCGTCAACGGCGTCGACATCGCACCGCTCGTGTACGCCGAACTGGACCGTCGGATGCCCGAGCGGGTGAGGATGCGCCCCGACGACAGCAACGGCTTCAGTGAGGCGTGGTCAATCCTGGAGCGGCTCTGGGAGGGCACCGTTGCGCGAGCAAGGACGTTTCCCGAAGCGGCGCTCCACCGCAGCGTCGACGACGAGTGGTCCTTCATCCAAACCCTGCGGCACCTCAACTTCGCCAGCGCTGCCTGGGTGGGGCGGATGATCCTCGGCAACGCCTCGCCGTGGCACCGGCTGGATCTGCCATGGGACGAGGCGCCCGGCTGGGACGGCATCCCGTGGGACCGCGTGGCACAACCCCCACTCGAAGAGGTGCTCGCGGTACGGCGCGAACGCCAGGCGATGGTCCGCCACGTCGTGGAATCACTCACCGACGAGCAGCTCGGCTCCGAGGTGACGCGCACCGAGCCCGGCTGGCCGCAGCTGGAGAACTTTCCGGTCAAGGAGTGCCTGCGCATCGTGCTGAACGAGGAGTGGGAGCACCGGCTCTATGCCGAACGCGATCTGACCTTCCTGGAGAAAGAGAGCTGATCATGGACATCCTGCTCATCGCCGGCCTGTGGCTCGACGGATCCGCGTGGAGCGATGTCGTGCCCGCACTCGAGGCACTCGGCCACCGGCCAGTGCCGCTCACCCTCCCGGGTCAGGGTGATGGATCTGAGTCAGAACCCCGCCGGCGCATGTTCCCGCCCCGTTCTGACGAGTCTGGACCGTCCGCCACGCTGGACGACCAAGTGGCAGCGGTGCTCGCCGCCGTCGACTCGGCGTCCGAGAAGCCCATGGTGGTGGGGCATTCCGCGGCCTGCACCCTGGCTTGGCTGGCTGCGGACGCGCGACCGGAGCAGGTGGCCAAAGTCGTCCTCATCGGCGGCTTCCCGTCCGCCGACGGTGAGCGCTACGCCGACTTCTTCGCGGTGAAGGACGGCGCCATGCCCTTCCCCGGCTGGGGCCCATTCGAGGGGCCGGACTCCGCCGACCTCGGCGAGGAAGCCAGGCGCAGGATCGCGGCTGCGGCGATCCCCGTCCCCGAGGGAGTGACCAAGGGCGTGGTGCACCTGACGGACGAGCGACGGTACGACGTCCCGGTCGTGCTCGTGTGCCCCGAATTCACCCCCGAACAGGCCCAGGAGTGGATCGACGCTGGTGAGGTGCCCGAGCTCGCCAAGCTCAAGCACCTTGACGTGGTGAACATCGACTCGGGCCACTGGCCGATGTTCACCAAGCCGACCGAACTCGCCCAGCTCCTTGCCGAAGCGGCCGCCAAGGACTGAGGTGGCGGCGTACCCAGGGGCCGGATCGCTCACCGTTGTTCCCGCCAACCAGATCAGCTTCGCCAACATGGAGGCGATTGAGCGGAAGGATTCGACCATGTCGTACACGATCCGACCGCTCGAGGCCTCCACGTGGGATGCCTTCGCGGAACTTGTCGAGCGCAACAACGGGATCTTCGGCGGGTGCTGGTGCATCGGTTACCACCCGGAGTGCGGGCAGAAAGGGATCAGCTATCGCGCGGTCAAGCAGGACCGGGTCCGCACAGGTGGCGCCCATGCGGCGCTGGTCATCGACGAGCACGGCGCCGCCCAGGGGTGGTGCCAGTACGGCAGCCCCGAGGAACTCCCCGGCATCAAGCACAAGCGCGAGTACGACAAGGACGCGCCGCCGCGTCCGGACTGGCGGATCACCTGCTTCTACGTCGATAAGAAGCATCGCGGCGAGGGCATCGCACGGGTGGCGCTCGAAGGCGCGCTCGACCAGATCGCCCATTCCGGCGGCGGCCTTATAGAGGCCATTTCCGAAGTGACCACCGGCCGCGAGGCACCAGGCCGCTTCCTGTTCAGCGCGACCGTCGAACTCTTCGAGCAGTACAGCTTCACCCGCGGCCGGCAGGTCGGAAAACACGCATGGATCGTGAGCAAGGTGGTTGATCCGGTGCGAGGTTCGCTGCCAGACCTCTAGTTGCTCCCAGCCCTAGCACTGACCGGCTCATGCCGTGGGTGGCCCGTTCATACCGCCGATGGCAGGAGCAGGGAGTGGTCCGGGTGGCGCCGGTTGAGCGGCTTGTCGAGAGTGGCGAGGAGGCCACCCCGGTCTCGCGCCAGGGCGACGAGGTAGGAATCGCTGACCTGGCGGTGGCCGCGCACGGTGGTCAGCTCTGCGTCGAGGTAG
>JAABUK010002620.1_pt1 | contig 32023 bp, 29 predicted proteins | sample 5559141 | NCBI WGS metagenome assembly JAABUK01 (sample SAMN10711869, study PRJNA513367) | rock metagenome | isolation source: Antarctica rocks | place: Antarctica: Victoria Land, Pudding Butte nord | collected 2016-01-03 | reverse complement strand
CGGGCGACGGTCGGCCAGGAGATGGCGGCCAGCGCCAGCACGATGGTGTGCAGGCGCGGCCCGAGGATGGCGATCAACACGATGGCGAACAGGAACGGCGGCATGGTCTGGACCAGCTCGGCCCCCCCGCATCAGCAGCGCGTCCATCCGGCCGCCGTAGTAGCCGGCCAGCGCGCCGACGGCGGTGCCGGCCGTCAATGCCGCCAGCGCCGCCACGCCGCCGATCAGCAGCGAGGCGCGCGCGCCATGGAACAGGCCGGCGGCGATGTCCCGCCCCAGCGTGTCGGAGCCCAGGGGGAAGGCGGGGTTCTCGCCGGGCCAAAGCAGCGGCGGGGCGGCCATGTCCCAGGGGTCGCCGGGATAGGCCAGGTCGGCGCAGCCGGCGATCAGCACCATGCCGGCCAGCAGCAGGCCGCCCAGCACCGAGGCCCGGCGGCGGCAGAACCGCCGCAGCAAGCCCGGCCGCTTCGGGGCGGCCGCGATCACGCGGGCCGCAGCCTCGGGTCGAGCATGGCATAGGCGGCATCGACCAGCATGTTGGTGACCACGACCAGTGCCGAGCTGAACAGCAGCATCCCCAGCAGCAGGTTCAGGTCCCGCGCCGTCACGGCCTCGAAGGCCAGCCGGCCGAGGCCGGGCCAAGCGAACACCGTCTCGACCAGCACGGCCCCGCCGAGCAGCGAGGCGACCTGCAACCCCACCACGGTCACCAGCGGCAGCACCGCGTTCGGCATCGCCGCGCGCCAAACGACGCGGGGTTCGGCGATGCCGGCCGCACGCGCGGTGCGGACGTAGTCGGTGCGCAGCACGTCGATCATCGAGGCCCGCATCATCCGGGTCGCCAGCGCCGTCGTGAACAGCGCCAGCGTGACCATCGGCAGCAGCAGATGGCGCAGGATGTCGGCGGCGCGCGCCAGCCCGGAACGGCCGGCGCCGACCTCCTCGTATCCGCCGGAGGGGAGCCAGCCCAGCCGCACCGCGAACAGCACCACGAGCATCAATCCGACCCAGAACAGCGGCATCGCATAGCCGAGCGTCGCCAGCGCCGAGATCAGGTCATCGACCCAGCCGTTGACGCGCCGCGCCGCGAGGGTGCCGAGCAGCACACCGACCGACACCGCCAGCGCCAGCGCGCTCCCCGATAGCAGCAGCGTGGCCGGCAGGCGCTGCAGCACCAGGTCGAGCACCGGCGCGCCATTGCGAAAGGAGTAGCCGAAATCTCCGAGCGCCACCCGCCCCGCATAGATCGCGAACTGCACCGGCAGCGGCCGGTCCAGGCCGAAGCGGTGGCGCAGTGCATCCACATAGGCCGCGTCGGCGGCGCCCGATTCGCCGGCCAGGACCTCGGCCGCGTCCCCGCCCGCGGCATGCAGCAGCAGGAAGTTGAACAGCAGGATCCCGAACAGGACCAGCAGCGCGCGGGCCAGGCGCGGCACCGCGGTGGCGAGCATGCGCCGGCCGCGGGCGAGCCTCATCCGGCGGCGAGCCAGGTTTTGGCGAGCGAGGTGCGCAGCCCGTAGCCGCCGGTCGTGTGGTCGCGTACCCGCCGGTCGGCCAGCGTCACCCCGTCCAGATCGACCAGCGGCAGGATGTTCAGGTCCTGCATCGCCAGGCGCTGGAACCGGTGGAACAGCGCGGTACGCTTGGCCGTATCGGGCTCGACCGCCGCACCCTCGAGGATTGCGTCCATTTCTGGATTGTCATAGCCGGAGGCGTTGGTGAACACCGCGCCTTTCTGGATGTTCTTCGACCACCAGAACCGCTGCAGCCCCAAGGTCGGGTCCGCGGTCGCCGAGAGGTAGAAGGTGGTCATGTCGAAGTCGTTGTCGGTGTACACCCGGCGCAGCCAGCCCGGCAGGTCGGAGGAGCGGATCTCCATCTCGATCCCCAGCGGCCGCAGGGCCTGGCGGATATACTCGCCGGTGCGCTGCAGGGCATCGCCATACGGCGCCCAGTCCATGGTCATGCGAAAGCGGGTGCCGCCGGCGCCGCGCATGGCGCCGGCCTCGTCCAGCAGCCTGTTGGCGGCGGCGACGTCGAACGGCAGCGCCGGCACGTCGGCGGTGTAGTACGCGCCCATGGTGTGCGGGATCGGCCCGGTGGCGGCGCGGCCCTCGCCGAACCAGATGTTGCGGGCGATCAGCTCGCGGTTGATCGCCAGGCCGATGGCCCGGCGCACCCGCACGTCCTGGAACTGCGGCCGGCGCAGGTTGAACTCGGCGAAATGGATGTTGTTGACCGAGTTGTAGCCGCGCCGCTCCACCATGAGCCGGGGCAGCTTGGAAAGCCGTTGCACGTCGTTCAGCGGCACCGGGTTGTCGCCGCCCAGCAGCGCCTCGCCGGTTTCCAGCGCGGCCGAACGGCCGGCGCCGTCCGGGATGATGCGCATGACGACCTGATCGAGATAGGGCTTGGTCTTGTCCCAGTAATCGGGGTTGCGTTCGACCACGATGGCGCTGCCGCGGCGCCACTCCTTGAAGCGAAACGGGCCGGTGCCGACCGGCGCGGCATTGGCGGGGTTGGCCAGAATGTCGGTGCCTTCATAGAGATGCCGCGGCAGCACCTGGGATTCGGCGGCGGCCAGCGCGTTCATGATCGCGGGGCTCGGACGCGAGAGGCGCAGCAGCACCGTCAGCGTGTCGGGCGTGTCCACGGCGGTAACGTTGGCGTAAGTGGCCCGCCCGCGCCCGTGCAGTGTCTTCCACACGTTCAGCAGCGACCACGCGACATCGGACGCGGTGAACGGCTTGCCGTCATGCCACGTCACCCCGTCGCGCAAGGTGAAGCGCATCGTCAGGCCGTCCGCGCTCGTCTCCCACGCGGTCGCGAGCTGCGGCAGCGGCTTCATATCGAAGTCGTACTCCACCAGGCCGTCGAACATCTTTGGCGAGACGGCCTGGATCGATCCCACGGTGCTGAACGCGCCGGTCAGCATCGGCGGTTCCGGCTGCACGATCTGCGTCAGGGTGCCGCCACGGCGCGGCGCTTCCTGGGCCCGCATCGGGCGCGGGACGCCGCTCAGCACGAGCGTGCCGAGCGCCGCCTTGGACAGGGTTCGGCGCGCAATCATGCTGACCCGGTCGCGCATGCACCCATCTTGCCTCTCCGCAGCTTTGCCGCAATCGGTAGTATGCATGGCCAGGCGGCGTCAGTGCCACCCCGAGTTCGTGCCGCCGGTGGGCTTGTGCCGATGGCGCGCGCGGATCAGGCTGGGGCACCCGTTCAACATGCGAGGTCGTTGTGCCCGGCAGCCTGATCGACCAGATACGCGTCCACCACCCCGAGCTGACCGCCATCCGGCGCGACATCCATGCCCACCCGGAAATGGGGCTGGAGGAGGTCCGCACGGCCGCAATCGTCGCCGCCAAGCTGCGCGCGTGGGGGGTGGAGGTGACCGAGGGCGTGGGCGGCACCGGGGTCGTCGGCACCATCCGCGGCCGGCGGCCCGGGCAGCGCGCCATCGGCCTGCGCGCGGACATGGACGCGCTGGCGATCCATGAGGCGACCGGCCTGCCGTACGCTTCGACCACGCCAGGCACGATGCATGCGTGCGGCCATGACGGGCATACGGCCATGCTGCTCGGCGCCGCCCAGCAGCTGGCGGCGACGCGCGACTTCGGCGGCTCGGTGCAGCTGATCTTCCAGCCGGCCGAGGAAGGCCGTGGCGGCGCCAAGAAGATGCTTGCCGACGGGCTGTTCGAGCGGTTCCCGGTCGATGCCGTCTACGGCATGCACACCGTGCCGGGCCTGGCTGTGGGCCAGTTCGAAATCCGTACCGGGCCGTATCTCGCCGGCACCGCAAAATGGGCCGCCACGTTCCGCGGCAACGGCGGCCATGGCGGCGCATCGCCGCACCTGGCGGCGGACCTCAGCCTGGTGCAGGCGCATTTCGTGCTGGGCTTGCAAACGATCGTCGGGCGCAACGTGCCCCCGCGGGAGACGGCGGTGATCTCCGTCGGCCACATCGCCGGGGGCTCCGACCAGTCGGTGAACGTCATGCCGGCCGAGTTGCGGGTGTCCGGCACCGCGCGCTGCTTCACGCCGCAGGTGCGGGAGATCATCGACCGCCGCCTGGCGGAGCTCGCCCAAGGCCTCGCCGCCCTGCACGGCGCCACCGCCACGTTCGAGATCGGCTGGGGCACCACGCCGCTGGTCAACCACGCCGAGCAGGCTTCGCTCGCCGCCGCCGCCGCCATGACGCTGGTGGGCAAGGATGCGGTGGAGACCAACGCGGGCGCCATCACCGGCGGCGAGGACTTCGCGTTCATGCTGGAGGCCAAGCCGGGCGCCTTCATCTTCATCGGCAACGGCGATGGGCCCGATGGCGTGTCGCACGGCCTGCACACGCCGAAGTTCGACTTCAACGACGCGATCATCCCCTTGGGCGCGGCCTGGTGGGTTCGCGTCGTCGAACAGGAGCTGAGTCTTGCCTCGGATTAGCGGACCATCCGCCGCATCCGCGGGTCCAGGACGTCGCGCAGCGCGTCGCCGAGCAGGTTGAGCCCGAGCACCAGCAGGGCGATGGCGATGCCGGGGGCGAGGCAGACCCAAGGGGCTTCGACCATGGCGTCGCGGCCATCGGCGATGATGCTGCCAAGGGTGGGTTGTGGCGGCGGCGGCCCGACGCCCACGAAGCTGAGGACGGCTTCGGCGAGGATGGCGATGGCGAAGACATAGGTTTGCTGCACGACCAGCGGGGCGGCGCAGGCCGGCAAGATGTGGCGCCAGAGCAGGCGGGGCGTGCGCGCCCCGGTGGCGCGGGCGGCCTCGACATAGTCCTGGGCCCGGGCGACCAGGACGGCGCCGCGCATGACCCGGGCGGTGCGCGGGGTGTAGGAGACGGCGAGGGCGACGACGACGGTGGCCTCGCTTGGCCCCAGCGTGGCGGACAGGGCGATGGCCAGGAGCAGGCCGGGGAAGGCCATCAGCCCGTCCATCACCCGCATCAGCCACCGATCGACGCCGCGCCACCAGCCGGCGGCAAGCCCGGCGGCGGCGCCGGCGAGGCCCGAGATCAGCGCCACCGCGACGCCGATGCGCAGCGAGATGCGGGCGCCGAACAGGATGCGGCTGAGCACGTCGCGGCCGAAGCGGTCGGTGCCGAACGGGTTCAGGTCCGACGGCGCGCCGAGGCGGTTGCGGTAGTTGCTCCGCACCGGGTCGAACGGCGCGAGCCAGCCGGCCAGCGCCGCCCCGAGCGCCACCAGGCCGACCAGGGCCAGGCCGATCAGGAAGGCGCGGCGGCGCAGCAGGTCGCTCACGCGCTGTCGCGCAGCCGCGGATCGACCCAAAGGTAGAGAACGTCGACCAGCAGGTTCACCATGACGAAGACCAGGGAGATGACCAGCAGACCGCCCTGGATGATCGGCCAGTCCCGGCGCAGCACCGCACCGATGACCAGCCGGCCGACACCCGGCAGGCTGAAGACCTGCTCGATGACCAGGGCGCCACCCAAAGAAAGGCCGAAGCCGATGCCGACGACGGTGAGGATCGGCACCAGGGCGCCGGCGAGGACGTGGACGGCGAACACCCGCGGCTCAGTCAGGCCCTTGGCGCGGGCGGTGCGGATGAAGTCGCTGCCGGCGACCTCGAGGGAGGCCGAGCGGGTCATGCGGGCGATGGGGCCGAGCTGGGTCAGGGCGAGCGCCGCCGCCGGGAGCGTTATGCTGCGGAGCCAGGCGTACACGTCGGTGGAGGGTGCGACGAAGCCGCCCGTGGGCAGCCAGCCGAGCTTGACCCCGACGACCCAGATCAGCAGCAGGCCGAGCCAGAAGTCTGGTACCGAGAGGCCGACCAGTGCCGCCCCCATCGCCGCCTGGTCCGGCCAGCGGCGGGCCTTGGCGGCGGCAAGCAGGCCGGCGGGGATGCCGAGAAGGCATGCCAAAGCGAGGCTGACGGCGGTGAGCGACAAGGTGACCGGCAGGCGTTCGCGGACGGCCTCGCCGACGCTTTGCTGCAGCAGGACGGAGCGGCCGAGGTCGCCGTGCAGCAGGCCGCCGTACCATTGCGCCATGCGGGCCAGCGGCGGCTGATCGAGCCCGAGTTCGACGCGGAGCCGCTGGATGTCGCCGGCACTGGCGGTCGGGCCGGCCATCTCGGCGGCGATGTCGCCGGGCACCAGCAGGGTCAGGCCGAAGCTCACCAGCGACACCACGAGCAGCACCGGAAGTGCGGCCAGCAGGCGCAGCGCCACCAGCCTCAGCAAGGGTTCAGGCGAACCAGCAGTCCCACATGCGCGGGATGCGGTACGGCGCGTAGTTCATGACATTGGCGCGGGTGGCCTGGACCAGCCCGGTGTCGCCGACCTTCACCGCGATGGCCTGATCGTACATGCGCGCCTGGAACAGCTTGACCGCGGCGCGGCGGTCTTCCAGCTGCAATTGGCTGCCGAGCTTGGCGGCGGCGTCGTCGATGACCGGGTCGTGGCTGATCTGCACCGGGGCCTTGCCGGCGAAGAAGCCGACGACGTTGTAGGGGCCTTCGTAGGGCTCGATGCCCATCGAGAGCGGCCAGAGGTTCCAGCCCTCGGGCTTGACCCGCGACGCATTGACCGTGGGCCAGTCCGTGACCGTGAGCTTGACCTTGAAGCCGGCGTTGCGGAGCTGTTCGGCGGCAACGGTTGCGGCGTCGAGGTGCACCTTGATGCTGCTGTCGCAGATGATCTGCAGTTCCTCGCCCTTGTAGCCGGCCGCGGCGAGGCGGGCGCGGGCGCGGGCCTGGTCGTGGGTGACGTAGGCATCGAGACCCTCGATGCCGGGATAGTAGTTGCTGCCGGGGTATTGCCAGGCTGGGTCCAGCCGGTAGAGGCCGTCCGACGCGATGGCCGCGATCTCCTCGAGGTCGAGGGCCGCCTGGATGGCGCGTCGTATCGCGACGTTGGCGGTGAGGCCCCAGGCGTTGTTCATCATGAGGGTGAGGAAGGCCCAGGGCATCATGTTGTAGGTGCGGATGTTGCTGTCGTCCTTCAGGCGCCTGGCCGCGGGAATGTCGAGCGTCTCCACGACGTGCAGTTCGCCGGTCTGCAAGGCGGCGGTGCGGGCGCCGCCCTCGGTCATGATGCGGATGGTCACGCTGTCGAAATAGGCGGTTTTGCGTCCGGAGAAGCCGTCGCGCTTGTCGTAGGCGGTGTTGGGGACGTAGCCGTCGAAGCGGGCCAGCTTGACGTAGTTGTCGGGCTTGTATTCGGCGAAGCGGAAAGGGCCGGTGCCGATGATGGCGGGCTGGCCCACCGGCTTGCCGCATTCCTCGGCCGGCATGATGACGAAGGGCGCGCGCGGGCTGCTGATCGCCTCGATCAGGCCGGGGAAGATGCTGCCCATCTTCAGCACGAGGGTGTTGGCGTCCGGGGTCTCGTAGGCGGCGACGGGCTTCAGCGCGTCGGCCGAGCCGCCCAGCCGGGCGTAGCGTTCCATGCTGGCCTTGGCGTCCGCCGAGGTCATGGTCTTGCCGTTGTGGAACTTGACGCCGGAGCGGAGCTTGAAGGTGTAGGACATCCCGTCGGCGGCGATGTCGACGCCCTCGGCCAGCTCGGGCTTGGGATTGGCGCCCTCGTCGCGGGTGAACAGCGACTCGTACATGTGCATCGAGATGTTGCGGGCGGCCTGCGCGGTGGTGGCCTGGGCGTCGAGCGTCGGCGGCGCGGCGGTCATGCCGACGATGACATCGCCGCCCTTCCTGCCCGCGGAGAGGCCGGTGGTCTGGGCGATGGCCGGCATGGGCAGGGCGGCGGTCAACAGGGCGGCGTTGAAGCTGCGGCGGCGAAGCATGGTTCGGTGTCCTACCACGGATGCAAACGGATTGGGGATGCTGCGGCGGCAGCGGTGTGTTGGCAAGTCGGCTGTTCGGGCGAGACGCGCGCGTTCTTATTCTTTAGATCGAGGGCGGGGCAGCAGGAACACCCGTCCGTCGAACATCACGGCGTAGCCGCAGACATCGGCGACGCCCCCCCCCCGCCCGGCACCCGCGCCGCGGCTTCGCCGAAATCGGTGATGGCGCTGCCCATGCGTCCGTTGGAGCCGTCCTGCCGCTCCGTCACCTAGAAGCCCGCGCGCTTCAGCGCGGCGGGCAGCGGCAGGCCGGGATATAGGTGCTGTTGCCGATCACCAAGGCGAGGCTGGGCGGCTCGGCGGCGCCAGCGGGCCGGCATAGACCGCGGCTGCCACACCCAACGCAAGTCGCCACATCGGTCCGTCCTCCTTGTGATAAGGAAACGGGTTTCGAGGAAAGAAGGCCCGTGCCCTGGCTGGGCCCTGGCCCGGCTATTGCACGCCCTGGCCCGGCTATTGCAACCCAGCTATTGCAAATAGATTGCAAATAGGCGGCGATCTCGTGTTCAATAGCAATCGCCGGCATTGCAAATGAACAAGCCTCTTAACCATTCGTTCACTTGTTCCGACTACTCTGCGCCTTGGGTGATTGTTAGGCGGCCGCATGAAAGAACCGCCACCGCCCACCGTCGGAGGCCACGCCCATGAACGTGCTCGTTACCCAGGGTCTACACTCTCTCGCCGAAGCGCCCGAGCCATTCTCCGTTTCAGCTCCTGTGTCGCTGCAGGAGCGGCGCTACCGCACGATCAAGAGCGGCGACACCTTTGGCGTGTTCGACCATGGCGGCGACGTCCTCTCCGTCGCGGGGGGCATCGATGGGCTATACCATCAAGATACTCGGCACCTGTCGCGCTTGGATCTCACCCTGGGCGGTGCCCGGCCGCTGCTGCTCAGTTCCGCGCTGGGGACGGACAACATGATGCTCACGTCCGACCTGTCCAACGCCGCGGCCTCCGACCCCGGGGCAGGCACGCTGGATCAGGGCGTCGTCCATGTGCAGCGATCGATCTTCCTGGGCGAGGCGGCCTGCCATGGGCGGCTGGCGATTCGCAATTTCGGGTTCACTCGCCACCGGATCAGGCTTGAGCTTCGCTTCGACGCAGATTTCGCCGACTTATTCGAAGTGCGCGGCATGCTCCGCGATCAGCGGGGCGAGAAGCTGCCGGCTCGGCTGGCCAGCGACAGCGTTACCCTCTCCTATCGCGGGCTGGATCGGCTGATACGGGCGACCCGCCTTGCATTCGAGCCAGCGCCTCGAACGCTCACCGCGAGCAGCGCGATGTTCGACCTTGAATTGGAGCCGGGTGGCCGGGCCATGGTCTTTTTCGAGGCGGCCTTCGCGCCCGAGGCGGCGCGAGCGTACCGCCCGCGTGCCGCATTCCTTGCCGCCTATGTTCGCAGCAAGCGGAAGCTGCGCGCCAGCGCGGCGCGGGCGGCGGTCATCTCCTCCCGTCGAGAGGACTTCGACCAGGCGGTGCGCCGTTCGGCCAATGACCTGCGCATGCTGGTCACCGATAAGCCGACCGGGCCTTATCCGTATGCCGGAATTCCCTGGTTCAGCACAGCGTTCGGGCGGGACGCGTTGATCACCGCGTTGCTGGTGCTGGCTCTGGACCCAGCGCTCGCCTGCGGCGTGCTCCGCTACCTCGCGCAGGAACAGGCGACCGCGTTCGATCCGTCCTGCGAGGCCGAACCTGGCAAGATACTGCACGAGGTCAGGGGGGGTGAGATGGCGGCGCTGCGGGAGGTGCCGTTCCGCCGCTACTACGGCAGCGTCGATGCGACACCGCTGTTCGTCATGCTCGCTGGCGCTTATCTGGATCGGACCGGAGACCTTGCGACGGTGCAGGCGCTTTGGCCGCACATCGAACTCGCGCTGGGCTGGATCGACCGTCGGGCCGACGCGGACGGCTTTGTCAGGTATGAGCGCAGCACCGAGGACGGCCTGGCCAACCAGGGCTGGAAAGACAGCTACGACTCCATCTCGCACGCGGACGGCACCTTGGCGCGTGGCGCGATCGCGGCATGCGAGGTGCAGGGCTACGTCTATGCGGCGCGCTTGGCTGGATCGATGATCGCGAAGCGGCTTGGATTGCAAGAGCAATCAGCCACGCTCGAGGCGAAAGCGGACTATCTGCGGCAAGCGTTCGAAGCCCGGTTCTGGTGCGAACGGCTTGGCACCTATGCGCTGGCGCTGGACGGTGAGGGCCGGCAATGCGAGGTGCGCTCCTCCAACGCCGGGCAATTGCTGTTCACCGGGATTGCCGCCCCCGAGCGGGCCCGGCGGGTGGCAGCCGGATTGATGGAGCCTCGCTTCTTCACCGGTTGGGGCATCCGCACGCTGGCCGCCGACGAAGCGCGCTACAATCCGATGTCCTACCATAACGGTTCGGTTTGGCCGCACGACAATGCGCTGGTCGCGCTCGGGATGGCCCGCATGGGCCTAAAATCAGACACGGTGCGGCTGTTCGAAGGCATCCAGGCGGCGGCGGCGGCGGCGGATCTACGCCGCCTGCCGGAATTGTTCTGCGGCTTCCATCGCCGCCCGGGTCAGGGACCCACGTCCTACCCGGTGGCGTGCACCCCGCAGGCCTGGGCGGCTGCCTCCATTCCGGGCTTTGTCCAAGCCTGCCTCGGTCTCAGCTTCGACCCGGCCGCTCGCGCCATAAAGTTCGACCACCCGGAATTGCCTGCCTTCGTCGACTGTCTCACGTTGCGCAATCTCACCTTGGGCGATGCAAGGGTGAGCGTGCTGATCAGCCGCACGCCGGGCAAGGTGTCCGTGAGCGTGATCGAGCGCGAGGGTGATATCCGGGTGATGACGACGACCTGAGGCTGGGAGCTCGGCTAGCCCGGCTGGAAGGCGCCGAAGGCCTGCTGCACGGTCCATGATGTGACGAGCCCCTCCAGCAGGATCACTGCCAGGGTGGTGGCCAAGGCCGCCCGGCGCACATTGGCCACCGTCCGGATCGGGACCGCCGCGCCGAACGCTGCCAAAGCCGCCGGCAGCAATGGCAGAAAGTAGCGCCCTTGCAGGCCGTCCACCATCGGTGAGCCGACCGGGTTCCAGTAGGCGTAGAGCGCAGCCACGACCAGAACGGAACCGGCCACCACCAGCAGGGCGTCCCAGATCACCTGCCCGGACGGCCGCGCGGGCAGGGGTTCGGCGGCAAGGCTCGACAGTAGGCCGAGGGCGGCAAGCGCATACCCAAGCCGGGGAAGCGGGACGCTGACCCAACCCAGGACGCCGACCATGCCGTGCAGGAGTGCCGGGCCACTGTGCACAGCCGTGCTTGCCATCAGCACGGCTGTGCGGATCGGGTGCTGAATCAGGTACCCCATCTGCGCCGCCGGGTCCGTCCCGGGCTTTCCTGGAACGAACGACCCGGCGGCATAGTGCAGCCACGTGGCCGAGCATCCCAGGACCACCGCCAATAGCATCGCCTGGAACAGCAACAGCCGCCCGGTCCGGCGGGACCCGCGCAGCAGCGGAGGTGGCCGCAACGGCGCGGGCAGCAGCAGCAGCGGCGCATACACCGGCTTGATGACGCAAAACGCCAGGGCGCAGGCCACCGCGCCGGCCGAGGCGCCGGCCGAGACCGTCCCGCGCCGGCGGATTTCCAGCACCAACGCCGTGAAGACGAAGGTGCTGCTGATGAGAAGGGCGTCGGATGCAGCCGAGGCGTACTCGAAGCTTGCCATCGGCAGCAGGCCGGCCCAGGCGAACGCCGCCTTGCCCACCGGGGTGATCCTGACCGCCAGCGCGATCAGCACTACGGCAACGACAGCGTTGGCCAGGCGCGCCATGGTCAGCAGCATGAGCGGCCCGGCCCCGGCGGCCCGCGCCAAGGCGATGCCCGCTGCCTGAGGCGCATACGCCCACGGCGGGTAGAGCGCGGCGAGGCTGAACGGCACGAACGCGCGCACCTGCGGCGCCAAGGGCACGCCGCGGTATCGCCAGATTGCACGAAGGCCCAACCGGGGGACGCGATCGAGGGGATGCAGCAGGCGCGTGCCGAGGAAGTGCTCCGTCATGTCCACAAGGGAGGAGGGCAGCACGGCCCCGGCTGCGTCGCCGACGATGCTGGTCCGGACCCCGCCCTCGCTGACCTGGTAGGCACGGGCAAAATGCTGCATTTCGTCCGGAGCCTGCAAAGGCGGGGTCAGGACGGTCAGCGGGACCGCCCCGAGCAGGCCCAGGAGCAGCACGATGCAGGGCAGGCGAGCGGCTAAGGTCCGGCGCGGACGGTCGAGCACCGGTTCCGCGGCAGGGGTGTTGCGGCCAGGGTTGCCGATGGCACGATCCTCCAGGCGCGGCGGACGCCACCGCTCGCATCCTGACCTGGAACGGCCCGGCGAGGCCATAGGCGGCGCCCGTCTTCTACTCCGCCGTCTTCTACTCCGCCGTCTTCTACTCCGCCGGCACCAAGGCGACCTTGTGGGCTACGCATGACCGCACCTCTCGCGACGTGGGCCGATTACGTCTCGATCGCCCGTCTCGACCATGTCACCAAGCACATCTTCATCCTGCCCGGCTTCATGGTGGCGTTGCTCCTGCGCGGCCGGGCCGGGCTCTCGGCGGGAACGGTGCTGTCCGGCTTGGCTGCCGCTTTCTGCATCGCGTGCGCGAACTACGTCATCAACGAATGGCTGGACCGCGACACCGACCGGTTCCACCCGCTCAAATCCGGCCGCACGGCGGTGCGAAAGCAGTTGTGCCCCGGCATCGTCGTGATCGAGTGGTCGATGCTGCTGGCCGCGGGCCTGCTCTGCGCCAGCCTGGCAGGCACGACGATGCTCTGCATCGCCGGCGTGTTTGCGGCACAGGGCGTCGTCTACAATGTCCGGCCGTTGCGGACCAAGGACCTGCCCTTCGTCGACGTGGTTTCGGAGTCGATCAACAACCCGTTGCGGCTGATGATCGGCTGGGCGATGGTCGATCCGGCGACGCTGCCGCCCTCGTCGATCCTATTGCTCTACTGGACCGGCGGCGCGTTCCTGATGGCGGCGAAGCGGCTTTCGGAGTTCCGGGACATCGTGGCTTCCCATGGCAAGGGCGTGCTGGCGCGATACCGGGCGAGCTTCGCCTGGTATTCCGAGGCGTCCTTGACAGCGTCCTGCTTCGTCTACGCGCTGCTGTCGAGCTTCTTTCTCGCCATCTTCCTGGTGAAATACCGGATCGAGTATCTGCTCACGGTCCCGGTCATCATTGCGCTGTTCACCCGCTACCTCGTCCTTTCCATGCTGACATCCTCGCTGTCGCGCAACCCCGAAAACCTGTTCCATGAGCGCGGCTTGGTCGTGCTGGTCGCCCTGCTTGCCGCGGTGTTCGCGCTCATGACGCTCATCGACGTGCCAGCCCTCGAGGCGTTTACCGACCAGCGGTTCATCGCGCTGTGAGGCATCGTGCCGGCGTGCTGGATTGGGACCGCATCCGGCTCGTGGTCTTCGACGTGGACGGAACGCTGTATCGTCAGACCCCGCTTCGGCTGTGCATGGCGCGGGACCTGTTGCTGCATGCGGCGTTGCGGCGGGATTTCCGCACCATCGCCGTCCTTAGAACCTACCGCCGCATCCGCGAGCGGCTCGGCGCCGAAGGTACGCCGGGCTTCGAGCAGGCCCTGCTTGCGCAGACGGCGGCCGCCACGAAGCTTGGCGTGCAGCAGGTGCAAGCCATCGCGGCGGAATGGATTCTGAGGCGGCCGCTGCCCTACGTCGCCCGCTACCGCTGCTCCGGCGTGTCGGAGTTATTCGCGGGTCTGCGGCGCCGGGGGGTGCCGATCGGGGTGTTGTCGGACTATCCGGCGCGCGCGAAGCTTGTGGCCCTCGGTCTCTCGGCCGATCATGTGCTGTCGGCAAGCGACGACCACGTGGGCCGCCTGAAGCCGCACCCGCGGGGGCTTCAAGCCCTGATCGCGGCAGCAGGGGCCACGGCGACCGCGACGGTGCTGATCGGCGACCGCGCGGACCGGGACGGCGCGGCAGCCCGGCGGGCAGGGGCTGAGGCGCTCATACGATCCAAGCGGCCCATCGAAGGGTATCGAACGTTCGCCGATTTCCGCGACCCGGTTTTCGGCCCGCTGCTGCGGCCACACGATGGTGCGGGATCGACCCCCTGATGTCGTGAGGGCCGGCTCATTCTCACGCCGAGGCTTCGCGCCCAATCGGCCTCACCCCCCTCGCTGGACAGGATATACCGACGGAGACGGCAGCAGCCTAAGAACCCCGCAGTCATTGTCAGTTGCCGTTCAACATCTTCCGCGCGATGGTGCTTCGGGCAGTGGGCGACTCGCACGACGCGGCGCACGCGCTGGGCTACCGCGTGGTGCTGATCCGCTACGCGGCGGTGCTGTTCGGCGGCGCGCTGGCAGGACTGGCTGGGGCGTATATGTCGTTGGCCTACACGCCGCTGTGGGCGCAGGACCTGACGGCGGGGCGCGGCTGGGTGGCGGTGGCGCTGGTGACGTTCTCGGCCTGGCGCCCGGTGTGGCTGCTCGCGGGGGCGTGGCTTTTCGGGGCGCTGATGGACCTTTCGCTGTATGTGCAGGCGCTTGGGGTCGCGGTGCCCTCGGCCCTGCTGTCGGCGCTGCCCTATGCCGGAACGGTCGTGATGCTCGTGCTGATCTCCCGCGACGCCCGACGTATCCGGCTGCACCGTCCGGCCATGCTAGGGCAGCCCTTCCAGCCCCGAGCCTAGCCCTGACAACGGCAGTTCAGCACCAGCTCCGCCACCCGCATGCGCCCGATGCCATAACGGCGGGCATGGCACACCCGGATGAACCCGAGATCCTGACCCCAGTCGGCATGCAGGGATACGGCATCCTCATCGGCTTTCCGCCCGTAACGCTCACCTTGCTGGTCGGATTTTCGGCCGCGACCGGGCCAGCCTTCGCCGATATGGGGGTACGACCTCAAGGCCGGTGTCATGCTGCGGGGAGCGGACGCCGACCCGCGGTCCAGGCCCCATCATCCGTTCAAAGCCGCCCAGACCCGGTCCGCCGTGAACGGCGGCGCGGTGAAGCGCACGCGCGTCGCGTCCGCCAGCGCGTTGGCCAGCGCCGTGCCGACCGGGTTGAACGGGCTTTCGCTCATGGACTTCGCGCCCATCGGCCCGAAGACGTCATGCGTTTCCGCGAACAGCACCTCCGTCGGCGGCACGTCGGCCCAGGTGGGGACGTGATACTGCCGGAAGGCCGGGTTGCTGACCGCGCCATCATTGCCCGTCCGCAGCGCCTCGTGCAGCACGGCGCCCAGCGCCTGCTCCACGCCGCCCTCGATTTGACCGCGCAACTGCATCGGGTTCATCACCCGGCCGGCGTCGGCAGCAGGGACGCTGCGCAGGATCACGATTTCCCCGGTCCCGCGGTTCACCGCCAGCCGGAAGCCGTGGACGTTGAAGGCCAGGGAGCGCGGTGAGGCGTCGGCCTTGCGCATCACCGCTAACCCTGATCCCGCGCCGGGCAGGTCGGCCAGGGGAATGGCGCGGTTGCCGCACAGCACCGCGCCTTCGGTCAGCCGGCACTCCGCCGCGGGATGGCCGGGCAGGGTGGATGCGGCCAGCAGGATGCGCTCCCGCAGCGCCAGCGCCGCGGTCTGCGTCGCGCGGGCGGCCACCACCGTGCCGGTGCTGCCGAATGCGCCGGTATCGTGGCCCACCAAGTCCGTGTCCGACTGCCTGAGCCGGATGCGGCCCGGCACGGTCTCCAGCACCGCCGCCGCCACCTGGGAGTGCGTGGTGGAGGTGCCGTTGCCGAACTCCGCCGTGCCCACGTGCAGGTCGAAGCCGCCATCGGCCGCCAGGAACAGCCGCGATTCCGCCCGGTGCCCGAATGGCGGCGCCGTCGGTGCGGCGGCAGGCCGAACAGATCCGCTAAAGCTTGGCGCACCAGGAACGGCACCTGCGAGCTGGTACGCACTGTCAGGCGGTCCCGCTCCGTCCAGGCGGTGGCGGCATGGGTCTCCATGGCGGCATGCTGGACCCGTTGCAGGTCGCACGTGACCTCCGCGACGTGGTCCGCCGCGGCCAATCCGGCGGCCACGTCCCCGGTGCGGCGGTGCAGGCTGGCGACGATGTTGCGGCAGGGGTCGGCGATGCGGCTGCCGGGCTTGTCGTGCAGGACGGGCGCGCCGGGCTGCATGGAAGCGGCGGCGTCGAACATGGCAGGCAGGACCTCGTGCTCCATGAACAGCGCGCGGCAGCCGGCCTCGGCGGCGGCTTCGGTCTCCGCGGCCACGGCGGCCACACGCTGGCCGACGAAGCGCACCACGTCGTCCAGCAGGCGGGTGTCGTCCGGGTCGGCGCGGAAGTCCTCGTGCCGGGCAGTGGAGTAGAGCCGGGCCGGCGCGTCCTCATGCGTGAACACCGCCACCACGCCGGGGACGGCCATGGCGGCGGCGCGGTGAACCGCCCGGATGCGGGCGTGGGCGTGTGGGGAGCGCAGCAGCCGCATGTGCAGCAGGGCCGGCAGATGCACGTCCAGGGTGTAGCGCGCGGCCCCGGTGACGACCGCCGCCACATCGGGCGCCGCATCGTTGCCGGGCTGCGCGCCGACGTGATGCATCGCTGCCAGGGCGTCCCCGATGGCGCGGTAGTCGGTGTAGCGGCACAGGTTGCCTTTCATGGCCCGCGGCAGGTCGTTGCGCTGCGCCGGGGTCAACGCGCTGGCGGTCAGGATCATGCCGGGAGTGCAGAACCCACACTGGAAGCCTTGTGCGCCCATGAAGGCGCCTTGTAGCGGGTGCATCGTCCCGTTGCCCAGGCCCTCGATGGTCGTGACGCCGTGCCCCTCTGCCCGCCACGCCGGCAGCAGGCAGCTTTGCACGGCCTGGCCGTCTAGCAGCACGGTGCAGGCGCCGCAGTCCCCGGCGCCGCAGCCCTTCTTGACGCCGAACCAACCGAGGCCGCGCAGCAGCGTCCGCAGGCATTGGCCCGGCGTGGGATCGCAGGCTTGGGCTACGCCGTTCACGTGCAGCACCGTCATCCCAGCAGCTCCCCATGCAGCTCCGCCGCCAGCCGCCGGGTCATGTGGCGCCGCCAGGCGGGCGCGCCATGCACGTCGTCGAACCACAGGTCATCCGGCAAGGCGGCGAGGTGGGCGTCCAGCTCGGGGCGGGATAGCGGCGGCCGCCAGGCCATATGGGCCGGGGCCATATGGACCGGGCGCACGGTGCTGGCGGTGACCGTCAGCGCAAAGCCGTCCGCCCCCACGGTCGCCACCAGCAGCGCGGCGGAGCGTCCGTGCGCCGTCAGCGACGCCTGCCGGACGGCGCCACGGCGGCGCAACGCCGCCACCGGCAAATCGATTGCCCGCAGCAGCTCGCCTGGCTCCAGCACCGTCCGCTGCGGCCCGGTGGTGAAGCCAGCCATCGGCACCTGCCGCTCCGTCCCATCCTGCCGCCACACCTGGGCCACGCCGTCCAGCGCCGCCGGCAGGGACAGGCAGACGTTGCCCCCCACGGTCGCCACAGCGCAAATCTTGAACGACCCCAGCAATGCCCGGCAGCACCCGGCGAACAGCGGCGCGGCCAGCCAGTCGGCCGGGCAGGCCGAGGTGGCGTCGAACGCCTCCAGCGCCGCAATCGTGCAGGTCGCGCCGATGCGCAGCCCGGCCGCGAACGGCTCCAGGGCCGCCCAGCCCAGCCCCGCCAGGTCCACGAGCGCGCGAAGCCCCGGCTGGGGTTCCGAGAACAGCCAGGTGCCGCCCGCGAGCCAGGCGGACCCGGCGCCCATCGGGGGACGCCGGCCTGTCTTCCCTGCAATGGCTGGTACGCGGCATCGACGGCAAGCTGACCTGATCCCGATGGCGGCAGGCGGCACCACCCCGCTGCTGCACATGGAGGGGATCACCAAGCGGTATCCGGGCTGCTTGGCCAATGACGGCGTTTCGCTCACCGTCGAGCGCGAACAAATCCATGCCTTGCTGGCGAGAACGGCGCCCGCAAGAGCACGCTGGTCAAGGTCATCTACGGCCTGGTCAAGCCGGACGCCGGGACCATCGCCTGGGAGGGCCAGCCGGTCGTCATCAGCTCGCCGAGCCAGGCGCAGCGGCTGGGCATCGGCATGGTGTTCCAGCACTTCTCGCTGTTCGAGCCGCTGACCGTGACCGAGAACATCGCCCTTGGCCTAGGGACGGCGGAGGAGCGGCGCGGCCCAGGCGGGCACGGCAGTCGTCATCATCTCGCAGGACCTGGACGAAATCGTCGTGCTGGCCGACCGCATCGCCGTGCTGGCCGGCGGGCGCATGTCGGGGCCAGTGCCGGCCCGGTCCGCCACGGCGGAGTCGATCGGGCGGCTGATGGGTGGGACGGCTCCTGGGTGACCGAGTCGACCACATCGGCCTCCACGGATTGCGGTTCAGTAGGAGCGGGGCATGCCCAGCGTGTGCTGGGCGATCTGGGCCAGAACCAGGTTGTTGGCGATGGGCGCGGTGCGGAACAGGCGGGCCTCCTTCCATTTGCGCTCGACATCGTATTCCGAGGCAACGCCATAGCCGCCGAACGCCGTCATGCAGGCCTCCGCGGCCTCCCAGGAGGATTCTGTCGCCAGGTACTTGGCCATGTTGGTCTCGGGTCCGCAGGGCTCCCCGCGATCGAACATGACGGCGGCGCGGTTGCGCAGCAGTTCCGAGGCTTGGAGGCCGATGTGCGCCTTGGCGATCGGGAACTGCACGCCCTGGTTGGCGCCGATCGGGCGGTCGAACACGACGCGGTCGGTCGCATAGCGGGATGCCTGGCTGACGAACCATTTGCCGTCGCCGATCGCCTCGCTGGCGACCAGCAGGCGTTCCGAGTTCAACGAGTCCAACAGGTAGTAAAAGCCGCGGCCTTCCTCGCCGATCCGGTCCTCCTCCGTCACATGCAGGTCGTCGATGAACACCTCGTTGGTATGGTGGTTCAGCATGGTGCGGATCGGCCGGCCGCGCAGCGAAGCCCCGGCCTTCGCGATGTCCACCAGGAACAGCGTCAGCCCGTCGGTCTTGCGCTTGACCTCCTCGAACGGGGTGGTCCGCGCGATGAGCAGGTACATGTGCGACTGGAAGTAGCGTGACGTCCAGATCTTCTGGCCGTTGATCACGTATCCTGCGTTGGTTCGCTTGGCGAAGGTCTTGATCTTGAGCGTGTTCGAGCCGGCGTCGGGCTCCGTCACCCCGAAGGCCTGCAGGCGCAGGCTGCCATCGGCGATATGCGGCAGGTATTTGCGCTTCTGCGCCTCGCTGCCGTGGTTCAGCACCGCGGCCATGGTATACATCTGCGCGTGGCAGGCCGCACCGTTGCCGCCCGAGCGGTTTACCTCTTCCAGGATCACGCAGCCATCCAGCAGGCTGAGGCCGGAGCCGCCGTATTGCTCCGGGATGAGGGCTGCGAGCCAGCCGGCATCGGTCATCGCCTGCACGAAGGCCTCGGGGTATTCGCTCTTCTCGTCGCAGCCGCGCCAGTATTGCGGACCGAAGGCGGCACAGAGGCGTTGCACGGCCAGGCGGATCTCGCCCTGGGTATCGCTGTAGCCGAAGTTCATGCCCTGGTTCGTATCCATCAGCCGATCGCTCCCTGGCGGCGCAGCGCCGCGATCTTGCCGGCGGCATAGCCGATATCGGCAAGCGCCTGGTCCGTGTCCGCCCCCAGGGCGGGCGGGGTCCGCAAGGCGCGGCTGCGTTCCCCACCGGCCTTCAGCGGCGTCGCCACCACCTTGCGCTGCGGCCCGTTCTCCACCGGCAGGTCGACGATGATGCCGGCGGCGGCCACCTGCTCATGCGCCATCATCTGCGACACGTCGTTCAGCTCGCTGCACGGCGCGCCAACCCGGCGCAGCGCCGCCACGATCGCCGCGGTCGGCCTGTCGCCGGTCAGCGCCTCGATGGCCTGCCGCAGGTCGGGCCGGTTCTGCACGCGCAGCGCGTTGGTGGCGAAGCGCGGGTCGTGGGCCAGCGCCGGGCCGCCCAGCCCCTCGCAGACCCGGCCGAAGAGGTTGTCGTTGCCGGCCGCGATGAACACATGGCCGTCGCCGGAGCGGAACAGCTCATAGGGCGCGGTCATGGCGACCGCGGAGCCGAGCTTCTTCGGCAGGCGGCTGGTGGCCAGGAAGCCGGCGACGAACACCGTCATCCAGGACACTCCGGTTTCCAGCAGGCTCGCCTCCACCATCATGCCGCGACCGGTGCGGGCCCGGTCCAAGATGGCGCCCAGAATGCCGATCGTGGCCCACATCCCGGTACCCATGTCGATCAAGGAGACGCCGACCCGCACCGGGTCCTGCCCATCGTTGCCCGTGGTGCTCATCACGCCGGTGAAGGCCTGCATCAGGGGGTCGTATCCCGGAAGGGCGCTCAGCGGCCCCACTTGGCCGAAGGCGCTGATCGCGCAATAGACCAGGCGCGGGTTCTCGGCAGCGAGCGTCTCGAAGCCGAGCCCGCGCGCCTCGGCACTGCCGGGCTTCATGGAATGGATCACCACGTCGGCCGAGCGCGCCATCGCACGCACCGCCTCCGATCCGTCGGGATGGTCCAGATCGACGCAGACGCTGCGTTTGTTGCGGTTCAGCGCCAAAAACGTCGCCGACTGCCCAGTCGCTTCGAGCGGCTGCCACAACCTCGTGTCATCCCCGCGGCCGGGTCGCTCCACCTTGATGATGTCGGCGCCGAGGTCGCCCAGGACCTGCGTGCAGAACGGGCCGGCGACGTTCTGCGTGAGATCGACGACGCGGACGTTGGCGAGGATATTTGCGAGCATGGACCCCATTCGACCGGATTCCGGCAGATGTCGGCCGGGCGTTCGTATTCATTCGACTTTATGGGTCGGCCGTGAAAAGGGCAATTGCCCGCTGATGGATTGCTCCGTAGGAACGGCGGGACGACAACGCCTACCCAACGGCAGAGGCTTACAGCGAACTTGATCGGTGGACCCGCCCATTCTCCGCGCCACGCCGCCCTTGCGGCCGAACTCGCGGCTGAGATCGCGTCCAAGCGTTATCCGGTTGGTGCCCGGTTCCCGATCGAGCAGGAACTTCAGGACCGGTTCGGCGTCGGGCGGCATACGGTGCGCGAGGCGCTCAAGGTTCTCACCGAGCAGGGACTGCTGGGCCGGCGCCGGAAGACAGGAACGATCGTGCTGGCGCACCAGCAGGTCGAGCATTATGTCCACAGCCTGCGCGACTTGCGCGGCCTGTTCGACTTCGCGCGGGATACCAGCCTCGATATCCGGCACGAAGGCTTCGCGTCGGCGAAGCCAACCATCCTCGGGTCCGACCAACTGGCGAACAAGCGCTGGTTCCGGGTGGCCGGCATACGCTCCACCAAGGCCGATCGGCGCCCGCTCTGCTGGTCCGAAATCCTGATCCCGGAGCAGTTCGTCCCGGATCGCCAGGAGATCAGGCGCGGTTTGGAGGCCGCCTACGCCGTGGTCATGCGGCACGGCAAGCTGAAGCTGGCCTATGTCGAGCAGCAGATCTCGGCGACCCAGTTGCCGCCCGAGCTGAGCCTGCTGCTCGATGCCGAGCCGAATACCGCGGCCCTCCTGGTCCGCCGCCGTTACGTGGCGCATACCGGGGCGACGTTCGAGGTCTCCCATAACACCTACCCTGCGGACCGCTACTCCATCTCCAGCGTGATCCGCCAGCGGGAGTGACGGACACGCCGGCCGACCCTGCCGAGACATGCGCAGCGAACCGCAGGGCGGCAAACGTCCGCCTTGCTGGCGCGCTCACCGCCAATTATACGAACGAATATAGCGCTCGTCCCGCGATACGACGGAGAAATGGCAGAGGAGGCGGGCTTTGAGAGCGCGTGGACCCAGCGAGGCAAAGATCGGGGGGCCGATCCGCTCCCTCCGGGCGACGTCACCTTCCGGCGGGCCCGCTTCGGCCCCGGCGAGGCCCGGGCGATGATCGTGACCCGCGCCGCTGCGCCCGCGCCGTGAGCGGTCCGATCCTCGAGGTGCAGGGACTGACCCGCCGGTTCGGTGGCCTGGTCGCGGTCAGCGACGTGAGCTTCTCGGTGTCCGAGGGGGAGATCCTCGGCATCATCGGCCCGAACGGCGCCGGCAAGACGACGCTGTTCTCGCTGATTTCCGGTTTCATGAAGCCCAGCGCCGGCCAGGTCCGGTTCATGGGCGAGGTGATCACCGGCCTGCCGCCCCACCGCATCGCGGCGCGCGGCCTGGCTCGCAGCTTCCAGATCACCCAGGTCTTCGCCGGCCTGACGCTGCGCGACGCCGTGACGGCGGCGGCCCTGCTGCACCACGACCTCCGCCGCGCCCAGGCGCACGCCGACGCCATCCTGGACGAGATCGGCCTCAGGTCGAAAGCGTACGCCTACCCCGCCGCCCTCTCCCTCCAGGACCGCAAGCTGCTGGAGGTCGCCAAGTGCCTGGCGACGGATCCGAAGCTGATCCTGCTGGACGAGGTGATGGCCGGGCTGACCCTGGCGGAGGCCGAGGTGCCGCTTGCGATCGTCCGGCGATTGCGCGACCGCGGCATCACCTTCGTGCTGATCGAGCATGTCATGCCCATCGTCATGAAGACCTCAGACCGGCTGATCGTGCTGAACTTCGGCCAAATGGTGGGCGAGGGGTCGCCGGAGGCGATCGTGCGGCTCCCCAGCGTCAAGGACGCCTACTTCGGCGAGGACGTCTATGCCTGAGGTGCCGCCGCCGGAGGTCGCCCATGCTTGAAGTGGCCCATGCTTGAAGTGGCCCATGCTTGAAGTGGTGGGGGTCGATGCCGGCTACGAGGCGGCCTCTGTCCTGCACGACGTTTCCCTCACGGTCAGGGAGGGCGAGTTCGTCGGCCTGCTGGGTGCCAACAATGCCGGCAAGAGCACGCTGGTGAACTGCCTCAGCGGCCTGGTCGCCGCCCGCCGCGGCCAGATACGGCTGGACGGCGAGAACGTCACCCGCATGCCGCCGCACCGCCTGGTGGAGGCCGGCATCGTGCAGGTGCCGGAGGGCCGCCTGGTGTTCCCCGACATGTCGGTGCTGGACAACCTGAAGGCGGGCGCCTCGGTGCGCCGGGCCAGGGACGGCCGGGACGAGCGGATGGAGCAGGTGCTGACGCTGTTTCCCCGCTTGCGGGAGCGGATGGGCCAGTCCGCGCGCACCTTGTCGGGCGGCGAGCAGCAGATGCTGTCGATCGGCCGGGGCCTGCTGTCGAACCCACGCCTGCTGATGCTGGACGAGCCGTCGCTGGGTCTGTCGCCGCTGTTCGTGCAGACGATCTTTCGCGCGATCAAGGCGCTGAACCTCGCTGGCCTGACGATTCTCGTGGTCGAGCAGAACCTCAACCTGACCCTGTCCTACGCGCACCGTTCGCTGGTGCTGGAGCGGGGACATGTCGTGCTGCAGGGCACGGCGGCGGAGCTGCGCGCGGACCCGCGCACCCGCCGCGCCTATATGGGGCTGTGACGATGGACGAACTGGCGCAAACCATTATCCAGGGCCTGCTGCTGGGCAGCACCTACGGGCTGGTGGCCTTGGGGATGGCGATCATCTACGCGGTCAGCGGCGTGCTGAACTTCGCGCATGGCGACTTCCTCAGCCTGGCCATGTTCCTGTGCCTGGCCGTGTTCTCGCAATGGGCCTTCGACCCCTATCTGGGCGCGCTCGTCGTCGTGCCCTGCATGATGGTCGTCGGCATGGCCTTCTATCAGTGGCTGGTGCGGCCGATGATCGGGCGCCAGGTGCTGATGGTGGTGCAGCTGACGCTCGGCGTGGCCTTCATGCTGCAGAGCGGCCTGCTGATGGGCTTCGGCGGGCAGCCGAAGCGGGTCAACTCGATGATGGAGGCGACGCTCTGGTTCGTGGCCGACGTGGTGTTCCGCGGCTCGCAGCTGGTGGCGCTCGGGGTGGCGGTGGTGCTCTCGGCCCTGCTGTTCCTGCTGCTCAACCATACCCGGTTCGGGCGCGAGATGCGGGCGGTGCAGCAGGTGCCGCGGGCCGCGGCGCTGATGGGCATCAACGTATCGCGTACACGGCTGCTGGCCTTCGCGCTTGGTTTTGGCGTGCTGGGGATCGCGGGCGTCCTGCTGGTACCGGGGCTGCCCATCCATCCCAGCCAGGGGCTGCGCTACACGGTGGTCACGCTCATGGTGGTCGTCCTCGGCGGCCTGACGAACTTCATGGGCGTGCTGCTGGGCGGGGTGTTGCTCGGCATGGCCGAGGCCGTGGGGACGGTCTACCTGTCCGGCGTGACCGGCTTCGTGCTGCCGTACCTTATCTTTATCGTGGTGCTGCTGTTCCGCCCCCAGGGCCTGCTGAAGCAGGCGACCTGATGCTCGGACCCGCTTTCTGGACGCAGCTGCGTTCGCCGGTGCTGGTCATCGCGGTCCTGCTCACCGCCTCGGCGCCGTCCTGGTTGCCGCCTTATTTCCTGGGCATCGCCATCCTCACGCTGTTCTATGTGGCGTTCGCCTTGTCCTGGAACATCGTAGGCGGCATCTCCGGCCTGCTGTCGCTAGGGCATAGCGTGTTCGTCGGGATTGGCGCCATCCTGACCAGCGCGCTGCTGCTGTCCTATGGCGTCAACATGTGGCTCGGGATCGCGGTCTCCGCAGCCGCGGCGGCCGGGATCGGGGCCGCCATTGCCTGGATCGACTACCGTTTCCGCCTTGGCCACCTGTCGTTCGCCTTGATCACGCTTGCCTTCGGGGAGGTGTTCCAGTTGGTCGTGTTCGGGTCCGATCTGCTGGGCGGGGCGTCCGGACTGAACCTGCCTGCCGAGACCGGGCAACTGGCCGCGTTCAACTTCGGCAGCAGCCACGGCTATCTTTGGCTTGCTTTGTCGCTCGCAGCCGTGTGCCTGGTTGCGAACCTGCTCGTCCTGAACACCCGTCTTGGCTACTTCCTGCGTTGCATGCGCGACAACGAGGAAGCGGCCCAGGCGATCGGGATCGATCTGTTGCGCTGCAAGGTCGTCGCCATGGCCCTCAGCGCCGCGTTGAGCGCCATCGTCGGCGGCGCCTATGCGCGCTACACCGTCTTCGTCGACCCCTATATGTTCGCCGATCCGAGCCTCACCATCGAGATCGTCCTGGTGGCGACGATCGGCGGACTGGGCACGCCGTTCGGGCCGCTGATCGCGACGGTGGTGCTGGTGCCGTTTGCGGAGCTGCTCCGGGGCGCGCTGGGCAGCCAGCTGCCCGGCCTGCACTACTTCATCTACGGCGCGCTGATCGTCGCCGTCACGCTGACGATGCCGCGGGGGATCGTACCGACGGCCCAGGCCTGGTGGGCGGCCCGCCGGGACCGCCGGGCCGCCCTGGAGACCGCCCGGGAGACCACGCCGGCATTGCTGCAAGAAACCGGAAGGAAATGAGCATGTCCAAGCAGGTGACACGCCGCATGGTGATGGCCGGGGCTGCCGCGGGATTAGCGGCTCCGGCGGTGCACGCGCAGGCCAGGGTGGTCAAGGTCGGCGTCGTGAACCCGGTCAGCGGCCGCAATGCCGCCTTCTCGCAGGAGGTGCTGCCGGCACTGCTGTTCATGTTCGACAAGATCAACGCCGAGGGCGGCATCAAGAGCCTGGGCGGGGCCCGGATCGAGGCCGTGGCCGCCGACGATGCCAGCCAGGCGGGCCGGGCGGCCACCGAGGTGCGGCGCCTGATCACGCAGGAGAAGGTGACACTCTTGGTCGGCACCTTCCTGACCGACGCGATCGCCGCGGTGGCGCCCGTGCTGGACGAGTTCAAGGTGCCGGGCATCTCGGTATCCGGCGGGGGCGCCCGCGGCGGCTACTTTTATACGCTCGGCCTGATCTACGACCGCGGCTATGCACAGACCTCGGTCAACTTCCTGGGCGAACTCGTCCACAAGCATGGCTTGCCGCTCAAGCGCCTGCTGATGGTCTATGCGAACTACGAGGGCGGGCAGGAGGTCAACCGGCAGCTGCTGTCGCGCCTGAAGGCGGGCGGCTACGAGGTGATCGGTGAAGTGCCGCTCGACATGCAGGCGCAGGACTATACGTCCGCCATGCTACGCATCCGTTCCATGAAGCCGGACGCCATCATGGGCGCCGTGCTCACCCGGGGCGGCGCCCTGCTGCAGCAGGCCCGCTACAACCTGCGCGTCTACGACCCGATCTTCATCGGCAATGCCAGCGGCTACGCCGACCCGGCACTGTGGAACGAGTTGGGTGAGGAGATCGGCCAGGCGACGCTGACCCGCAACCTGTTCAGCCTGACCACCTTCAGCCCGAACCTGAAGCTGCCCGCGCTGCAAACCCTGCTGACCGAGCTGAAGGCCAGCGGGAAGTTCAACCATGCCATCGGGCAGAACACCCAGAACGCCGCCCAGGCCGGCCGGCTCGTGCAGCACGTGCTCGAGATTGCGGGCCCCACCGACCCGGCCGCCGTGAATGCCGCCTTTCCCAAGGTGTCGATCAAGGCCGGTGCTCCCGACTTCTTCTACGCCCGCGCGGGCGGGCTCGAGTTCGGCGAGGACCACCTGCCCAAGGACATCTCCGCCATGTTCACCCGCTGGCTGCCGGACCATTCGCAGCAGGTGGTCTACCCCAGCCAGTTCGCCGAAGGCCCCCCGCCGGGCCGGACCTGACGGCCTTGTTCACGACCAGGTTCACCGAGGCGTTCGGCATCCGACATCCGATCGTCCAGGGCGGGATGCAGTGGGTCGGCCGGGCGGAGCTGGTGGCCGCGGTGGCCGAGGCGGGTGCGTTGGGCATCATCACCGCGCTGACCCAGCCTACGCCGGAGGCTCTGGCGCAGGAGATCGCGCGCTGCCGCGCCATGACGGACCAGCCGTTCGGGGTGAACCTCACCATCCTGCCGACGCTGAAGCCGCCGCCCTATGCGGAGTACCGGCGGGCGATCATCGAATCCGGCGTGCGCATCGTCGAGACCGCCGGCTACAACCCGCGCGAGCACATCGACGACTTCAGGGCGCACGGGGTCAAGGTGATCCATAAGTGTACCTCGGTCCGCCATGCCCTGGCCGCCGAACGCATCGGGGTCGATGCCGTCTCCATCGATGGCTTCGAGTGCGCGGGCCACCCGGGCGAGAACGACACGCCGGGGCTGGTGCTGATCCCGGCCGCGGTGGACCGGCTGACGATCCCCACGATCGCCTCCGGCGGGTTTGGCGACGCGCGCGGCCTGGTGGCGGCCCTGGCGCTCGGTGCGGACGGGATCAACATGGGGACCCGGTTCCTCTGCACCGTCGAGAGCCCCATCCACCCACGGGTCAAAGAAGCCATCGTCGCCAATGACGAGCTGGCGACCGACCTGATCCTGCGCAGCCTGCGCAACACCGCCCGGGTGGCCCGCAACACGGTGAGCCAGACGGTGGTGGAGCTGGAACGCGCCTCGCAGATCGAGATCGGGGATGTGGCCCACCTGGTGTCGGGCCTGCGCGGCAAGGTGGTCTACGAGAGCGGCGACCTGGAGCATGGGATCTGGTCGGCCGGGCAAGTGCAGGGGCTGATCCACGACATCCCGAGCTGTGCGGCCCTGGTGTCGCGCATCGTCGCCGAAGCGCGGGAGATCATCAATGGCCGCCTGCGCGCGATGGTCGCTTAGGGCTTCGCCCGGAAGGCTCAGCTGGGGAGGCCGAGCACCTGCTTGGCGATGATGTCCCGCTGGACCTCCGACGTGCCGCCATAAATCGTGGTCTGCAGCGAATGGATCCACAGCGCCCCGGCGTTCACCCCGGTTTCGGGGTTCTGCTCGGTCCAGGCCGCCGCGTCACCGGCCGTCTCGACCAGGGCCTGGGTGATGCGCTTGTAGAGTTCGGTTTGGTAGATCTTCAACATGGACACGTCGGGGCCGATCGGCTCGCCCCGGCGCAGCTTGCCGACGAAGGTCGCATACAACGCGCTGTGGTCGGTCAGGTCCAACAGCAGCTCGCCGTAGCGCTTGCGGAAGATCGGGTCGTCGAAGGTTCCGGCCGACTGGGCGACCTGCTTCAACCGGCCGAGTGCCAGGGCTGACTGGGCGGGCGAGCCCACGAAGATGCGCTCGAAGCCCAGCAGGGCCTTGGCCATGGTCCAGCCCTTGTCGACCTCGCCGACCAGCGCGTTTTTCGGCACCCGAACATCGTCGAAGAACACCTCGCAGAACTCGTCCGACATGCCGATGGTCATGATCGGCCGTACCGTGATTCCCGGCAAGTTCATCGGCACCAGCAGGAAGCTGATGCCCTCTTGCTTCTTCGCCGTCTTGTTGGTGCGGACCAGCAGGTAGATCCAGTTGGCGTCGTTGCCGAGCGTGGTCCAGATCTTCTGCCCGTTGACCACCCACTCGTCACCGTCCAGCACGGCTTCGGTACGCAGGCTGGCGAGGTCGGAGCCGGCGCCGGGTTCGCTGTAGCCCTGGGCCCAGATGTGCTCGCCGGTCATGATCTTCGGCAGGAAGACCTGGCGCTGCGCCTCGGTGCCGTAGGTCATCAGCAGCGGCCCGATCATCAGCACGCCCTGGTCGCTGTAGCGGGAGCAGCCGTGCCGTTCGTTCTCCTCGATGAAGATGACGCGCTTGGCCGGGTCCAGCCCCATGCCGCCGTGTTCCTGCGGCCAGTTCGGGGCCAGCCAGCCTTTCTCGGCCAGGCGGTCGTACCAAACCTTGGTGTCCCGCCGACGCAGGCGATGGGTGGGGAAGCGGAGCTCCTCGGGATAGTTGGCCTCGATCCAGGCCCGCACCTCGGCCCGGAAGGCGCCGTCGCTCATGCTGTTGTAGTCGTGGGCCTCGGGCGAAACGGCGATGTCCATGGGCGGCCTCCTGCAGGGATCAGGCCGGTGCGGCGGCGTCGTGCAGCGACAGGAAGCGGCTGCGATGGGCGGCTGCCGAGCCGAACTGGTCCAACTGGGACAGGATCTTGCGGGCATACAGCCCGACGTCGCACTCGTCGGTCATGCCGATCGCGCCATGGAATTGGATCGCCTCGCGCGCCACCAGGATCGCGGCGTCGGCGCAGCGGGCCTTGGCCCGCGACGCCGCCATCTGACGCATGGCGGGCGTGCCGGCGTCGAACGAAGCGAGGCAGTCCGCCAGCGCCGCGCGGCACAGCTCGATCTGGATCTTGAGGTCCACGGCACGGTGCTGCAGCGCCTGGAACGACCCGATGAAGCGGCCGAACTGCTTGCGGAGCTTCATGTAGTCCAGCGTCATCTCGAACGCGCGCTGCATGGCGCCGAACAGGTAGGCGCTGGTGGCGAGGGCGGCAGCATCGAAGGCGGCATCGAAGGCGCCCGCGATCGCGGTTGCCTCGGCGTTGTCGAAGGTCACCTCACCCGTGTTGCCGCCATCCTGCGTCGTGGCACTGCGGATGGTGACGCCCGGGCTGGTCCGCGACACCAGCGCCAAGCCGTCGCCGGTGGTGACCAGGAACAGGTCCGCGGCGGCGGCCAACGGCACCGCCCGTTTCGTGCCGCTCAGCCGCCCGTCCAGCAGCCGCGTCCGCCCGGCCGCCAACAGGTCCTGGCCGCGCTCCCGCCAGGCCGGCATGACGATCGTCTGGCCCGCGAGGACCGGTTCCAGCATGGTGTCGGGCAGCAGCTGGATGGCGACGGCGCAGGGGATCAGCGGCTCCGGCACCAGTGCGGCACCCAGCTCCTCCGCCAGACCGCAGAACTCCGCCATGCCGAGCCCGGAGCCGCCCCGCGCCTCGCCGAGCAGCAGACCGAGCCAGCCCAGCCCGGCCATCTGCTGCCAGATGGTGGGATCGAAGCCCGGTTGCTGGAAGCGCAAGGCCCGGATGCGTTTCAGATCGCCGGCGGCGGTGATCGCCCCGGCACTGTCGCGGATGAGCCGGATGTCGGCGACGCCGACCATCGCGGGTTCGATCATGCCGGCGTCCCCGAGGCGGGCAGGATCGAGACCTGGCCGACCATGACCTGCCGCTCCGCCACGGTACAGGTGACCCGGCAGGCGGCTTGCGCCGCGCCCGGCTCGCCCACCTCCGCCGTGACCGAGACCTCGTCCCCGGGATGGACCGGCGACAAGAACGTCACGTCGACCACGCCCCGCTCGGCCCAGCCCGGGCCGGCCCAGGCCTCCATCGCCGCAGACACGAAGGCCAGCGTCATCATCCCGTGCGCGATCGTCCGGCCGAAATGCGTGGTCGCCGCAAAGGCTGCATCGGTGTGCAGGGGATTGTGGTCGCCGGACACGACGGCGTAGGCGTCGATCAGCGCCTGGTCCACCCGATGGCGCCGCGCCGGCAGGATGTCGCCGGGCCGGGCTTGCAGCAGCGCGCTCACGCCTCCTGGCCCCAGATGGCGGTCATGCGTCCCCGCGTGACCTCGGCTCCGGCCGCGTCGCGGGTGGTGGTGTCCGACACGACATAGCGGCGGCCGTTGCGCTCGTACTTCTCAGCGATCCGCAGCGAGGTATACAGCGTCTCCCCGACCCGGACCGGGCGCATGAAGGTGAAGTGCTGCTTGGCGTGGATGCCGCCGGGCGGGCCGCGCAGGGCGTTCTGCGCCCCGCGGATGTAGAGGGCCGCCAGCATCGGCGGCACGCCATCCGGCTCGGCCGGCCCGGCGTCGGCGCCCTGCAGCGAGCGTTGCGCGATGGCGCGGTAGCTCGCCACCACGTCCGCCGTCACCTGGAACGCGACGGGCTGATCCGGAAACACGGCCCCGGGGTGGAGGTCGTCGTAGCGCCGCCAATCGGCCATCGCCCGGCGCCCTAGAGCACGATCCGTGCCGATAGGCGCACGGCTCGCGTTGTAGCCTTTGTTTTTACGAGCATGTCCATCCGACGGGTGATCTCGTGTGCTCGGATCATGCTCTAGACCGGTTCCCAGCCGAACACGTCCGTGGTGACGTCGAGCGGCACGAAGGAGGGTTTGAGCGCCGGCAGCATGTGCTGGGCGAGGGTCTCGGGCGTCCAGCCCTCGGCGCGGTGCACGGAGCGCAGCGGGCGGGGCTGGCTCATGAGGAACACCTCGTTCTTGCGCACGGCGAAGACCTGCCCGTTCACGTCCTTTGCGGCGTCGCTGGCCAGGAACACCGCAACGGCGGCGATCTTGTCCGGGGTCAGGGTCTGCAACGACTTCAGCCGCTCCGCCTGCTCCGGCGTGTTCGGGATGGAGCCGATCATGCGGCTCCAGGCGAAGGGCGAGATGCAGTTTGACCGTACGCCAAAGCGCCGCAGATCGAGGGCGATGGATTTCGACAGGGCGACGATGCCCAACTTGGCCGCCATGTAGTTCGCCTGGCCGACGTTGCCGATCAGTCCGGATGTCGACGTCATGTGCACGAAGGCACCGCTGCCAAGTTCACGGAAGTGCTCGGCAGCAGCCCGGCTGACGTTGAAGCTCCCATATAGGTGCACTCGCAGCACCGCATTCCAGTCAGCGTCGGTCATCTTGTGGAAGATCGCGTCCCGCAGGATGCCGGCGTTGTTGACGACGATGTCGAGCCCGCCCAGGGTGCCGATCGTGTGGCGCACCATCTCACGCGCTTCGTCGGCGACGGCCACGTTGCCGAGGCTGTGTTCGGCGGTGCCGCCAGCGTCGCGGATGGCTTGCACCACCTCCAGGGCGGGGGCGTCCGTGGCGTCTTCCCCCTTCACCGAGACGCCGAGGTCATTGACCATCACCCTTGCGCCCGCGGCGGCAAGCGCGGTTGCGATCTCCCGCCCGATGCCGCGCCCGGCGCCGGTCACCAGCGCGACTTTGCCATCGAGTAGCTTCGACACGGACGCAACCTCCTCGGCACCGGCCGCTTGACCTGCCACACTGCGTCAATCCTTCGGATGAAAATCCAGTGTGGTCAAGCTGCTTTAATCCGTTCCGATTACCGCGAACGCCGCCGCCGCACGCGGGCACCTGTTGCAGTGGCGGGCGAGCGTGGCTGCTCCTGAGGCGGGGTCGCCGGCATGTCCCAGGGGCTCATCGTCTCCTTCAGCTTGCGCAGCACGAAGCTGGATTTCGAATGCCGGATGCCCGGGATGCGGTACAGCCGTTCGCGCAGCAGCCGCTCGTAGTCGCGGGTGTCGCGGACGGCGATGCGGATGTAATAGTTGTAGTCGCCGGAGATCAGGAAAGCCTCCAACACCTCCGGGATGTCAGCCAGGGCCTGGCCAAAGGCGGCCAGCGTCTCGTCGGTATGGCTTTCCAGCACGACCTGCACGATGACCGTCTCGGCAAAGCCGATTGCCGCCGGGTCGATGCGCACGGTGTAACCCATGATGACTCCCGCTGCCTCCATGCGCTTGATGCGGTTCCAGCACGGGGTGGTGGAGAGGCCGACGCGGGC
>JAABUK010002619.1_pt1 | contig 32029 bp, 33 predicted proteins | sample 5559141 | NCBI WGS metagenome assembly JAABUK01 (sample SAMN10711869, study PRJNA513367) | rock metagenome | isolation source: Antarctica rocks | place: Antarctica: Victoria Land, Pudding Butte nord | collected 2016-01-03 | reverse complement strand
GCGGACTTTCTCTCCTCATTGCTGCTGGATACATCCGCATCCGGCTCGATCAAAAGCTCGAAGCTTCGACAGAGGAGCGATTTGCAAGCAGCGCTGGCTTGGCCACCGAAGCTGTCACCTCAATCAGAACCATCAGTTTCTTGACCCTAGAGGCATCGATTCTACGTGAGTACAATGAGGTTCTAGGAAACATTGTGGCCAAGGTGATTCCGGGTCTGGTAGTGACGCTCATACCCTATGCGCTTTCGCAATCAATCGACTTCCTCATCATGGGCCTTGGCTTCTGGTACGGATCTCGGCTGATCGCAAGTGGAGAGTATACCACAACACAGTTCTTCGTCATCTTCATTGCGGTGATCTTCGGAGGTCAGGGCACTGCGCAATTCTTCTCGTACACGACTTCAATCACCAAGGCCAAAGTCGCTGCAAATTACGTTCTCTGGCTTCGGACTATCAGAGCCAATATCCGCGAAACCGATGAAAACCGAGACAGAAAGCCGTCCGGAGACGGGCTCATTGGCGTCGAGAACATTGAATTTCGGTACAAGCAGCGGGACGCTACGAAAGTGTTGCGAGGGATTTCAATGAAGATCGAACCTGGAACGCACATTGCGGTCGTCGGACCCTCCGGTTGCGGCAAAAGCACAATCATCTCGCTCCTGGAACGCTTCTACGACCCAACGTCTGGCCGCATCACATTGAACGGAGACGACATCTCGCTCATGTCTCCACATGCGTACCGTCGCTACATGTCCCTAGTGCAGCAAGAACCGCCTTTGTATCTTGGCTCTGTCCGCGAGAACATCGCAATTGGTCTGGAGTACGAGCCTTCTGAAGAGGAAGTGCAAGAAGCTTGTCGCCAGGCCAACGCTCTGGACTTTGTGTCTTCGTTGCCTGAAGGTCTGAATACGCCTTGCGGCTCGAAGGGTCTCCAATTTTCAGGCGGACAGAGACAACGCATCGCAGTTGCTAGGGCGCTGATTCGGAAGCCACGCTTGTTGTTGCTTGACGAAGCGACTTCTGCGCTGGATACCCAGAGTGAACGCATTGTGCAGAAAGCGCTGGACGAAGCGGCATTGAGTCGAACAACGATTGCCGTCGCACATCGGCTCAGCACTATTCGGCATGCGGATGTCATTTTCGTTATGGAGGATGGCAAGATCGCAGAAATTGGCACGCATGAGGAGTTGCAGCGGCTTAAGGGCAGGTACCACGCTATGTGCCTGGCGCAGTCTTTGGATCAGGCATGATGATCGGATCGGTCGTTTGGACACTTATGAAGCTTGATACTCAAGATAGACACTGACGCTGGGAACTCAGTCCTCGCTTGGACTGCCCACGTCCAGGATCGTGTTCTCCACCCTTGAGACTGCGTTTTCCAAGCACTGGAGCCCGGCACTGGCCCTCTTTCAGAGCGGAAGTGCCAGCTCGCTATCATCGATTCATCGGGTTCGAAGCTCTGCGTGTCGTGGCATGATCGATCCTGCACCTATCCGCAAATATGGGTGCTTGCATGTCGAGTAGTATTGTCACGAAGTGCGGGCACGTGCGGATGTACCTCCTCAGGCGAAACGGCGCAGCATGGACGACACAAACCGCAAAGCGATAGCGGAGACGTAACGACTTGACCTGCAAAGTCGCAGTATCTTCCGAACGCTCTGGGAAAGGATTGCACTTCTATTCCATCACAATCACGAGTTTTGAGACCACTGGCGCGCTCCTCTCCTCAAGCCAACATAGCGACAGCCGAAACCAAAGCACCCGCACCCACCATCGCCGCCCGAACGAAGTTCATCCCCTTCCACCTCATGGATAGCTCTCTGATCTCCTTCTCACTAGCCCCAAGCTCTGTTGCTCCCATGCCTTTCTCCGCCTTATCACCCATATCTAGCAGCTTTGCATTCACCCTAGGCTCCATGTGTAGCACCATGTACGGCAGTGACCGGCGCCTCGGAACAGTCTCAACCGCGCACGATCTGGGTGGATTCGGAGTGCAGGCAGCACTTATCCACCATTGAGCGGGCAGCTTGTAACCTATGGAGATTTAACGACGCTACCCGCGTCCCTTACGGGAAAGTGTTGGCCCGCGCCTCACTGTGACCAGCAGGTCGGATTTCATCCCTGATTGCTGCAAATACGCTGCTCTCGAAGGCATCAGACGTTGCTGCGGGAGGTACTCCGGTGTAACCTCCGTACCCGAATCTTCGAGGCTCTGAGACTTGCCAACATTCAATCCCTGTCATGCGGGGTTGTACAGGCAGACCTTCGGGAGGCTGCGACACACGGGAGGGCGTCATCCAATCCATAGCGCCGCTTCTTGCTGGGAACTGTGATGCGCACCGACAATGGATGAAGGGTGCGGACGCGGCCTACAGCGGTGAGCAATAAGGCTGACATGTCCGCTTTTGCCCTTTCAGTCGAAAGCCTTTCAAGAGCCTTAAAGCCATGAAGCATCATCGATCGTCGCCGGCCCATTCACCAGAAGTTCTAAGTATGCGAAGAGCATGCGAAAGGTATGCGAAGAGCATGCGAAAGGTATGCTAAAAGCGTGTATAGCAAACACACAATGACGGCCTTGTGCTTTCAAGACAGATCGCTGGCGTGCCAGCTTATATCTGCGTGCCAAAACCGAGTCTTGGCGTGCCCTGCCAGATGATGACCACACATCTGATGAACTAAGATCTAGAAAGAGTACCCAAAAAGATGATTAAGAGGGCCCAGCCAGCCGGTGGCGGCGAAGGGCGAAGGGGGAGTCGGCGAGAGTTTCTATTTACGTAATCGAGAGAACCACCCCCGAAGCGGGACGCTTTATCCTTTAAGACTTCTCACCCAATATAGGCACGAACATCATCCTTAGGCGGTATCGCAGATCCCTGTCGTCGTCGTCCAATTCTCATCCTTGTCCCGGCTATGGCTTGCAATCTGCCCAATGAAATCTCTTGCATTTCAGCCCCCCGGCACTCTTGACCTACGCATCAAACGTGAATCAACTATGTCCCTACACCATCTAAACCAAAGTAACCAGTCAAGAATCCATTAGAAGAGCGGGTAAAGATAATCTGATAACTTCCCAAACTCCCACCCATCAATCATTCTCGCGCATTTCCCCCCCAATCTTCGATTGGACCATCGGGCGCTAAATATCGGGCTTGTAGTCTGGCTGGCTGGCTGGCTGTACTGTTTGATACGGAAGTCAGCCAAGGGCCCTTCCCCGGGCAGGGACTGGGGGGGCCGGAAATGATAGCGGAAGGAGGGGGCAGTGGTGAATGTAAGCAGCCGCATTTTCAATTCGAGTGTGGTGGTGGTGGTGGTGACGAACGAGTTATCAGGAAGAAGGAACGGGGCGAATGAACGAGGATAGAAGGAGAGAAGAGGGGAGAGAATAGTGAAGTCTACAATCCGGGGGACAATGATAAAAATGTGTCAAACAGCCTAGGTCTCAGGGCGTCCATTGGACGGGTTTCGGCTAGCCTGCGCCCTGTCCAACCGCCCTGTTCAACAGGCTATTTCGAGCGATTCTATTGAGTATATAACACTCATTTGATGCGCAATTCTACATAGATTTAGACAGTCAATTCCATCAATTCAACAGACATTCTACTAGCTTTCTCAAGCCGAATTTGTCTGACAAAATGATACTCGCCGGAATTTCTGGATTTTCAAATAGGGTGTTGAAACTCGTAAAAATGGTTCGGATATAGACTGACGTCCACTCGCGACTGTTTGTCTCCTCTCCGGACCTTCTTCTAGTAAGTGGTGAAAAAATCCCCGGCCCTATCGACGTTCAGATCTTGCAATCGTGCCCACGCCTTTTTTCCCCCCCGCCGAGGCACCAGTCTGAAGCGTCGATTTCTCGTGGGAGATTTAAGAGTATTTCGTTGGTAGAGCATAATATAGCTACAGAAGCAACACTTTTCCCTCGCTGTTTGTAGTGAGTCGTTTGGGTCTGTCGTTTTTATGCTTTCTCTTCACAGCTAAATAAAGCGGTAGAGAAAGATTCCACAAGGCGAAGCGCAGTTGATAAATCCGTCCAAATGTGAAAGTAGTTTTGGGACTGGTATTATATATAGTGGTATCTATCTTGAAATCCATTTGCTTCAGATCTATGGATGATGACCTGACGTCAGACTTTGGGGGGCTGTGATTGGTCGATGAATGGTCTTAGCCTTTTCGGAAGCTTAATTCTAATTAGATAGTTCTACCGTGCTCTATAGATAAGAAGGGAAGCGAACTTTTTTGATAAGGTTACTAATAGCAACTGCACTCTCATAGTCAGACTTGACAACGTTACTTCGGTGGAATTGTCAGCAATACGGTTGAGCGAGCATTAGTCAGCTATTCAAAAACAATGTCTCACCCTCTATATCAGAACCCGACAAGAAGACGGACCGAACCGCCGGCAGCAGGTGGCGGCGATACGCGGTTGGAACAAGATCATTACATGGAGGGTGGGTGGTGCAGCATCGAATATGCAGGCAACCTCAACTTCCTCGTTCGTTACAGCTACTTCGGCTCGAAGGCATTGGTCTGTGCCTTGGTCAAGCGCCGGCATTGGTCTAGGTTACTCCTTTTCTGAAACAAACGAGGGGATGCTACATGGTGGTTGTCGGTGGCTAACTGAAAAAGGGGGGGTGGTGGTGGTGGTGGTGGTGAAGAAGAAGAAGCCGCCATTTTATCTGATTGACATATAAAATGCCTCATACCTTCATCGCTTTCGCAACACATATGGGATGTTATGCCTTGCTGGTTCTGGTCATCATATACTTGAGGTGGCATTTGAAGCGGGAGAACAGGAGGAAGGATGAGTTGGCGGCTGCTGGGATTCGGGAGGCACAAGATGCGAGAATGGTGCACGCTTTTGGGGATCTGACCGATAGGGAGAACCCGAATTCTAGATACATCTATTGAGTTGAGTTCTGGCGACATGAGCTTGTCAGCTAGAAGCTATTTGCAAAAAGCCATCGGAGCTCAGAGTTGTGGACTATCGTGGGAAAGATTGAATTCATTAATTCATCGTAGCTTCTGTCATTAATTCGTCGTAGCTTCTGTGTGACTCCTAGTTAACAAACTCATCACCACCTTCCCGGTACGCTCAAAGCTAACGGCAGCGTCTTGACAGCGTGGAGAAGTTCCCGTCTAGTCGAACACACTGCGAAAACAAATCGATCGTGTCTTACGATCACGATTTTCCCTCTCTTGACTTGTCGCTTGATAAGATAGGGATCGTAATGCTTTGGCGGTGGCCGGTTCCTGCATAGCCTCGAGTCCGCAGCAAAATCCTCCCCACTGGCGAGCCGTGCCATACTGGCGTGCTTCGTGTGGACCGACTGCTGGACGAAACGGTCCTGTATCAGACATGTGGCCTCGTCTGAAACCACGAGCCCACCGGACCTTTCTGTCACACCCTCAATCATCTCGTACAGGATGTCAGCTTCTTCTACTGTTTCGGGGAGTAGAAGAATCTGCAAGAGGCCTTGCTTCGAGGGGGCGAAGATGAGGTCATCGCTGAATGCAACTCGGCTTGTATCGAACGACCAGACGTACACCTGAGCCAATTGAAGCCCTCCCTGCATGTCCGGCAGGAAGGGGAGATCCTTCTGGTGTTGATATTGCGTCATACCAAGTGCTCGAGAGCCTTTCTCGATCTGCCGTCTCCAGCTTGGTATCAGCTGTACAGCCCACAAGTACCACTCTCGGATGAAGAACTTCACCCAGTTTGATTCGTTCACAGCATCTCCGTTTCTAATCGTGACTGCTAGTGACCTCTCCAGTTGTTGTTTGCGCTCAAGGTACCATCCAGTCAACAACTTTTGGTGATCTGCTCTAGGTTCACGGTGAAATAGGGCCAGACGCCAGGAAAGCGCTGAAGCGTCGCGGAACCCGGACGAAATACCTTGGCCGCCGAAGGGAGGAAACACGTGGGCGGCGTCTCCTGCGATCGCCACCCGTCCCAAAGCCCATTTGTTGCAACTCCGTGCTGAAAATGAGAAGGGTCTTGATCTTAGCGTCTTGATGCAATCCTCGGGATATCTTACTGCCTGTCGAAGGCCATAGCGATTGCCGGGATGTGTGATGTAAGGATATATGATCTTACTTGTTTCCTCCTGAGTTGCCATGTTACTGCCATCCTCATTTCGCTTGACGAGAAATTCGAATCTCCACAGTCGGTCCTGTGGAAGACCGAAGTGTCCACAAACGGCAGGACGGTCAGGATTGCACAGGAACCGGAATTCGTGGGGAAAGAAAAGTTGGTAGACTTCCTCGGGAGTGTAGCCTAGGTTCCAGAGTGGGAAGTTAGGGTGCGTTTTCTCATTCGGCAACGAGATTTGCCAATTGAGAGCCACCCACACTTCTTCGTATGAAGTTCTTTGACCATATTAGCGTGTTACGGTAATAGCCTGGCGATTCCGACTCACCCTTCACATCGCTCCATGACCACGCCTTTCGGTTCCAGATATTTCTTTCGGACGTATCCTGTCTTGCCGTCTGATCCGACCAAGAATCGTGCTTTTAGTCGTTTGAGTTGTCCTTCTGTGTTGGTATACTGCACATATACCCAGTCTTCGTCTTCCTCTATTGATTGAAGCGTCGAGCCAGTACGAAGGTGTGAAAACTGATTGTTGGCCATTACATCACGAACAGCTTTCTCGAGGGCCGGCTGCTTATGACACATGACGCCAACATGTCCAGTCCCGCCCTCGCTTGTACTATAGTCGAGGGAGAACAGTGGTTTCTTTGCGAGATCTGTCCCGGTTCCAGTGATGAAGTAGAATTTCCCCATACCTAGAGACATTATCAGCCCATACCTTGCACGCCAAATCAGGCCGTCTTAACACTCACAAGAGCCTATCTCTGTGAAAATCTTGTCATAAATGCCCACTGACTGCAGCATTCGGATTCCATCCTCGTCGAGAACTATGCCTCGGGGGTCTGTCGTGATTTCTGGCTCCCTCTCGAGCACTATATTTGGTACTCGCCTCAATGCAAGCATACTAGATAAAAGGACACCAGTTGGGCCACCGCCACATATCACGACGCTCGTTTCCTCACATGAAGCCGGAGTTGGGGCTGACATTGTTCAGTCCGAGACTGGTCGGTGATCAAGAGCAACCAAGCATATGTTTCGTCAAGGCGACAGATTGACCGCGCCCTGCAATTTGCCAAATTGACTGCTCTGCCGCTGCCTCGAAATTATGTGATTTCGAGGGCTAAAGGAACGCTGGACAGCAAGCACAGCCGCCGTGGGGTCTCACGCCTCCTCCGCATGATTTGCCCACCCCTGTAGAGTGGTGGTGTAATCAGCCGCAGCAGCCGTGCGAATCTAGATCAAATGCCCACGGAGAGGGAGCGCCTTTGTGGGACTTCATGAGATGATGCACGAGTGCTCACTTGCCGAGAAGTCGTGGAGTGGCCATGCGGGACTAGCGCCGTGGGACTAGCGCCGTGGGATCTGACAATCCTCGCCATCGATTGTGGTCTGGAAGTCTTTGTCAGGGTCGGCCGCAACGTGGAGACAGAGCTCGTGCGCTATCCCAGCGCTGCATTAGCCATGAGATGTCTCTGAAGGATGAAGCTACCATGTTGCACTTCCTCTATTAAGCCTTAAACTTCGACCGTCCCACCTGATCCGACATCTCAAGACTTCAGTACATCGAGCGCCGTGATTGAGCATTATGGCTTGCCCGACACACATAATTCGCTTCATCGCCGAGGAGGATTTCCGAGTTCATCTGGGACAATTACTAGACATTGGTCGCGACGTCGGACTAGACAGTTTCGAGGGCACCAAAATCCAAGCCTTTCTGATCAATGGCACGATCTTTGCTGGCAAGGTGACTGACCAGATCTTCACCGTCAAACAACTACTCTCCCCGATCTCGACGGCAGACTGTAACTATATCAGATGTTTGGGCTTGAATTACAAGGACCACGCAAAGGTCTGGTCTCACCGCCTTTTGGGCTTTTGTTGAGTCTAACGAGATATAGGAAGCGAAGCTGGATTTACCAAAAGCTCCCATCCTGTTCTCCAAGCCTCGAACCGCCCTTGCAGACCCATATCCCGCAGCGATTCCAATACCAAAATGCGCGCAAGACGGCACCAGCGATTATGAAGCCGAGCTTTGCGTAGTGATTGGCAAGCCAGGGCGGGATATCCTTGAAGAAGATGCTCTGGACCATGTCCTAGGGTATACGTGCAGCAACGATGTTTCAGCTCGGACGATGCAGATGCTCACCACTCAGTGGGGATTCTCGAAAGGATTGGACGGCAGTTGCCCTCTTGGTATGCACGCACTTAATGGACGAAAGGAGAACTTCTGGTGCACTGACATGACGCAACAGGACCTGTCCTTGTGACGAAAGCTGCGCTCTCGGATCCTCAGAATCTAGCAATTAAAGCCATCTACGACGGTCAAACTGTGCAAGATGGCAATACTAGGTCAGTTAGTGCTTGTTGTTCTTGTTGAATTGAAGAGCTGAAATCAAGCAGCGATATGGTCTTCGACATCAGAAAGCAGATAGCTTATCTCTCGCAAGGCACAACGCTCGAAGCTGGTACGATATTCTTGACCGGTACGCCGGCTGGAATTGGCTTCTTCCGACAGCCTCGAGTTGTCTTGAAGGACGGAGGTGATATCAGGGTATATATCGAAGGCATTGGGACGCTGATCAACAAAGTTCGATACGAGGGATGGTAAGTATGATGGACACATGGGCTGCGTATCAAACTCACGATTAGTCAGATATTTTGCGAGTAGACTATTATTGCCCTTCCCACCAAATCACTCAGAGTATTCAAATCGCAAGCTTGCGATTAATGCCTTTCCTGGTCATGAAGGAGCTCCTCATAGGGAATCGACTCTACTGTGAAGGAGCTCGTCTAATTTTCGGTTGAGAACAGTGTAGTTTGATATATCTGTAAGACTAACTATCGATCGTATTGAATTGATTGTCCCGTTTCCGGGTTTTGAGCAACCCCCACCACCACTCGGGGGGAGAGAAAACAAAATGAATGTCCTTCTTCCACCCAAACTAACTGCTTTGCTTGCTTCTTGCCCAAGAGAATCACAAGTGTACTAGTTACTTCGGAGATTGGTGTTTGCCAACAACAACAACAACAACAAAAGAGATGACGTTCACAATACAGACAGCGGGACTCAATGCAAGAAAGCCATCGGCACTTCAGGACCCCACACTGCCAGACCTTCGTGCCCAGCAGGACCATAGCCCAGCGGCGTGTCCTCATTGACCAGATCCCCATCCGCATAATGCTCCACCATGTTCCCGTTGAGGTCCCACCAGTAGTCAAAGATCTGACTTCCAAGGATATGCCTCCCGATACCCCATACCGACTCGTAGCCCTTTTGGGCAAGCCACTGATGTCCCAATGCTTGGGTGTCAAAGTCATGCACCTCGAAGCTGCAATGATGGACGTGTCTCTTCTGGCCAGGCGGTGCAGTGGTCAGGAACATTGTGTGGTGGTCTACTAGGTCTTGACCCCGGTCGATATGGGCAAAGAGCGCCACCTCTTGTCTCTCGTCAGAGGAGGAGGAGTCTAAGGGTATATAGAGGATATCTGATGGTGTGATGTTGAAATTGTTCGTGTACCAGTCCATCATAGTTGGAAAATCATTCACAACGAGCCCGAAATGCCCGAGCTGTGGCGTTACATGTCATCAGAGAATGTGCTTAGGTATGCTAGCTAGCAAGGGTCATGAGACTTACTTTGTGTACTTCTGCCGGGCCAGGTTCGAACCTCTGGAACTTTCTCTCCCTTGGTTTGTCGGTCTCATCATTGATTATAAGCTTTGCAGGCTTCTTTCGCTCCACCTGAACTGGCTCCTGGCCGTAGATGAAGTTGACAGGAAACCCCTCTGGATCTTCAACTGTCACGATATTGCCACCGCCTGGAGCTGTTTCCATGCTCTGAATGCCTTTGGACAAGATCTTGGTTCCAGGGATTTCAGTCACTCTTCATTACGGGAAAGGTCAGACTTTGTTGAGGACCAAGACTTCGGGCTCATGGGTGGAGTTCGCTTACTTCGTAAGATCCTCGTAGCTTTCTACTTCGAATGATCCTCCAAGAAACGCCTTTGGGCCCTGGCGAGCATAGTAGACGTATTGATCAGGTCCGTACCCACGATACCACATTTCAGTTTCTGTCTTCTTCATCACATGCAGGCCAAAGTCTATTGTAAAGATTAGCAAGAGAACATCTATGGATGGCGCTGGGTTTGTCAAAGGAACACCTCACCTCTCAGGAAAACTGTGAATTCTGCCAAATTTGGATGCTGGTACCGCATGTGAGACAACTTTGTTATTCTGACTTGCTTCGACTGATCAATGCCGCGTAATTCGCGCCATGCGGTCTTTGGCTCTTTTTCAGGACCAATTGCTTGAAAGTCTGGCAATGATACTCCTCTGTTCGGAGATGGACCTCGAGATTGACTCTTGGATGCCTGGAATGTCAGCAACGCTTCCTTTACAAGCCTTGTGAAGTTGCGGAGACTCACGTCCATGAGTGGCAGGACCGTGCTCGTTCGTCAGGTATGGCAGACGTCGAAAAGGAGATTCTTTGGACTCGAAGTCTGCTTGTGAAGACGAAGTGATGGCACTAATGATGCAGTTCGAGGCCAGGTGTGCATGAAATACCGCTAACCGCGGAGTGCTGACAAAGTCTCACCAAGCATAACGCCTTGGCTTGTGGGACACTAGATATCGCATGGCGGGACAAACCGGAGTTGCGCCTTTCCCCACACCGGGCATTTGTGTGGGAAAGGAAATCAAACCAGACAAGCTGGGTGGCACAGAGGTTCCAGGTCTGCCTCTGGTTTGTAAGTATGGCTCTGACTATCGACCTAAGTCTTGCCTTGTGTTGACCCTTCTAGCCGAGTGCACTACTTCTTTATTCTCATTGAACGTCGATCGCATTCAAGATCCTCGTTCGAGATGGGATTTCTTTCGCACGCTGCACGGTCGAGGCATACACGCCACTCAATATTGGATTCCAGGGCGTCATGCTGCACTGGCAGTGTGCCTCATGGTGTATAGGCGCTTCTTGTCTTGTGAGGCTGTCAAGCACACCAAACAGTGAGTCTCGTGAAAAGCCGTGTACGGTGAACCCTGCCTCTTCCATCTGACTTAGTGGCGAGCTGGATCATATGCCCTCCAAAGCTCGTTGAGCTGCAGGCACAGGCGAAAACATCAGCTCAGTCCCTGAGCGCCAATCGTCTTCACAATAGAGAATTCCGCACTTCAGCCAGCAAATTCTGGTTGGCTAGCATCCAGTGATTGAACCAATACACGAACGGCCAGTAGGAGAACATTGGGATACATTTTTCAATCTGCTATCGGACTCGGAAAAACCGACACTACATGTACTCGATAGGATGGTCTACTGTTTTCCCATGAAGTCCAATTTGCCGATATCGACCCCTTTCATGCGCAGGATGCCATATGCGGTCGTCGCATGGAAATAGAAATTCGGCAAGGCGAAGGTGGTCAGATAGCCCACTCCTGTGAATCTGTAATCGCGCATTGACACTTCAACGTCCTCCTTGCCATCAAAGTCCTCTCGTTTGACAGCATTCAAAAACTCGATGGTCTTGGTAATACGAGCTTGAAGTTCTCCGAAAGTCTCCTCCTTATCTTCCATCGGCACATTCTCGGCGCCTGCGATGCGGACAGAGATGAATTTGGCGGTGTTTGAGACGGTCTGGATTTGGAACGGTAGGGCGGCCATGTCTGGTGCTAGACGGGCTTCGAGAAGCTCGGAGTGAGGTATGCTTTTGTCATTGGCATGGGTTTCTGCTTTCTTGAGGATCGCGGAGAGAGCATTGAGTGTGCGGATCAAGGGGGTGACTCCTATGTCGTAGAGACTAAGCGGCGCCATTTTGATGGTTGATGAAGCCGTCCGAAATGTTCACGAGTTGCTGTCTGAACACCAAGTTCGTGAATGGGGGTTTGGAAATGGCGGTGAAAAGGTAGATATTTGATTCAATTTGTGAACCATTCGCTTGGATGAAAATCCCGTTCAAGCAACGTGTCCGGTGCTACGGTGAAAATTAGACGCCAAACGTGCTTGATGGCCGCCACGTTGCTCGAACGGGGAGTGATCGTTCACCGTCTTTCACATTTCAATTAGACGATTTTCATTTCCGAGTATGGTCGTCGAGCGGACGAGTTCAATCGTCCATCACGGGCACACTCGCCCGAAAAGAAGGTGTATTAGCAGTTTGCATCGAGAGCTACAACCAATCATGGTGAGGTCGGTTTACAAAGTCAGGGTTGAAATCTTGGCCTTAACTCGTGCAATGGAAATCGTCATGTCTGTCATTGCAGACCAGTCGCCAGGCCGAGAAAGGGAGCTAACTAGAGAGTTCCTGATAGGCTCACCCTCAGCCACCATGGCCTATCAATCTCGACCTGATGCCTCCAGGCGGACTGATTAGACTACTAGGCGCACTGGGACGAGACGCTATTGTAGCCAAAGGATTTACCATCCTCCATGAATCAGGGAGCCTGCCATTCCTTCTATACCCCTGTATAAACTGGAGCCGTGTGAAATCATAGGTCGTCGCTCCAATGGTTGTCCCAAGCTCGTTGACCCGCCTACCTGGACTGTATGGAGGCCACAGAGGCAACCCGCTGCCATTTGGATTGCCGGTCTTCGCAAAGTTCACTCAGTAGCTCATGACCTGTGCCGCAAAGGCTCGATCAACATCACTCGCACGCGGCGTGCCAGCAGTAAGCCCACCGTTCGTCAACGTCCCGAAAACAAAAGGCAGTTCCGCAGTGTGTGCCGGCAACGGCGAGTACGCCGATGTGTAGGTAAACGTATACTCATACACCGGGTTTCCTGCCAACGCATGAAGCTCACCAGCCTCCCAAGTCTGCTCTCGAATAACGAGGTCGCCTATCAAAGCACTCGACGAAGCGTTGGTTTGAGCCTGATTATTGGCTGGATACGGAGCTGGCGCGGTGCCGAAGAGCTGTCTGAGACCTGCCCCAAATTGCTCAGGAGTGTTATGTGGCAATGCTCTGGTAAGGGAAAGGATTTCCTCGAGTCGATTCCAGCCCGTCATAAGAGGCACCTTCATTTCATTCCCTGCTTTGAACACGGTCGCTGGAGTGGATTGCAGCACATACCCATCGATGCTTGGCGAGAATGCTGTCAATGTAGGATCTGTATTGGCGTTCCAGACTGAGCTGTCCACAACGGCCTGAGATGGCAACCGTCTGAGATCTGAAAGTGCTCTGCCCTCAGCCCAGCGAGCACCAATTTGAAGAGCCTAAGCATGTGTATCAAGAGAGCCGTGTTCGCTATCCCACCACGCACCACTCTCGAGAATGGCTTTGTCGAATGCGCCTTTTGCAAGTGCTGAGGTCATGAGCATACCAATTGCATGAGCTCCGGCAGATTCTCTAAACGCAACAACATTCTTTGGATCGCCCCCGAATGCCTTGATATTGCTGCGAACCCATCCTAGGGCGAAGACTTGATCTTGCAGACCGAAGTTGCCGGAAGGGCCTTCACTGTCCAGTTGTGGAAGAGCAAGGTAGCCAAAGTTGCCAAGTCTGTAGTTGATGGTGACCAAAACCACCCCTAGTTTGGCAAATTGGGTTCCGTCGTAGGTAGGAATTGCGCTCGAGCCAAACTCAAAGCCTCCTCCGTGAATGAACGCCATGACTGGGCGTGATTCAGAGGTGGAGGAAGTCCACACATTGACTGACAGGCAATCCTCACTCTGAACGCCCGGATTGGGGAACATAGGGCTGAAGCTCCAACACGAAGAGCCATATGCAGTAGTATTCAACGTGTCCTGCCAATTCTTGGGGACGGTAGGTGCCCTCCAACGAAGGTCACCGACAGGAGGCGCCGCGTAGGGGATGCCTTTGAAAGAGCTGATGCCACCATTGTCAACACCTTGAATAGGCCCGTAGCTTGTTTGAATGACCGTAGCAGCAGCAGAAACCAGACTGGCACAGCCAGCGAGGATGAGAAGCTTCATGATTATGAAGATTGACTTGATTATGATTCGCCCGTGTTGACAATCTATTGTATAAATGTACTTTCGCCAAGAGGCCAGGCCCCTTGAGCTGAGCGAAGGTCCCGCATCAGGATGGTGATGATCTCTGGACAGACCACAGCCCGCACGACGGCCCTGGTTGAGATTTGTGGAAGTTTCGTGCCTAGCAATGGTACGCGAATGTGAATTAAGATTAAGAAAAACATCACAACAGAGGGGGCACCCTGCAAAGATGTCTTTGGTCCCGCAAACTCCAGGAAACGCTGCAATGTGTCCCTGCCTAGTGAGTGGGAAGCTCTCCACCTGATGAACGATGAAGATGGACCGGCATGCAGGGTACTTGTGGCGTGCCATCGCGTCACATTCTGACTGACGCGGTTGAATAGGGGCTAACAAATCTCCACAGAGAGAAAGGGGTCCACCATACAGCCCACCATACTAGTTAGCGTGTTGGCGAGCTGTACGTCCCTTTTACCTACCACCTTTGAAATTTCTACTCTCCTGACAAGGTACAACGAGCAAAGAGACTTTTTCAAGCAACTCAAGATGGGGAGCAGGCAGAACGTCCGAAGCAGTCACAGGGAGTACCATTCAAGTCTCCTGTTCGAGAACACATCTTTGTGGTAATAACAAAAGTACCGCTTGAACTGTTTTCAAATGGGCTCTCTCAAACAGCTTTAGCTACCGCACCTGCCCTCCGTGGTGCTGACTCATGCTTCGCGTGAAGGTCTTCCAGAGGCGCATCGACCCGGTAATTCATGGTCGCCTTCATATCACCTAAAAAGAAACAAGCAATGCAGGCCACTGTGCCGAAAGGGATGGCAATGATATACACAACCCTCACGGAATCTGCAAACGCCTGCTTCAACGCAACCACAGCTGTTGCAATGATCGGTGGACTGACACCCGGCACTTGACCGAGAGCTTCGGCGTTGTTGCTCGTCAGAGCTTTGATGAAGACTTCAAGCGACGTGGTCGGAAGCCCAGCACCTTGCGCTGCTGCGCCTACATAACCGGGCAGCTTGTTTGCCAACCGAGTAGAGAAAGCTGCGGCGTATATTGCCGTGAAAACAGTCGCTGCAACAGCCCTGGATGATGTTGTCACGGCTGTAGCGGTTGCGATGAAATGGTGCGGAGTAGACAGCTGGACACCCGTGATAATGAGGATAAGAGGGGCTCCGAATCCCATCCCAGCGAGGGCGGCGAAGATGAGAGAGTTGAGTGAGCCATCTGGTTGAATTGTGGCCAAACCAATGGTTCCCGCAGTGAACAACAAGAACCCGACGAACAGCGGTGCCCGTATCGTACGAAGTCTGGTGCTCCAGTAACCCCAGATTACAGTCGTCAACATGGAGGCAATCCAGAAGGGCATTAAGCGAGCGCTCAGTAGGAAGGGGTCAGTCTCGAAAAGCTGAGTAGTCCTGATGGCATGTCAGTCACGGCGGCTCTTCGAGCAGCAGAGGCGGGATACTTACATGACAGGATAGAAAATGACGTATGCAAACAGCAGGATTCCCTCAATAAAGATGAGGAATATGCAGATGGCAAAAGTTCGGCCAGCTGCCTTTCCACCGCGGAAGAGCTCATGATGCAGAATGCCTGTCTTGGTACCCTTCCATTCATACAGACCGAAGCAGAGGAGGATGACAAGTCCCAGAATCAGCGCAGTCAGGACGCGTACATTTGTCCATGCGTACAGACCGCCGCCCAGGTTTAATCCAGTCAGGAACAGGGTAAGACCTGTCGTCAGGAGGCCGAATCCGGGGAGATCAAGGTGACGCAGCTTCTGCACAAATGATAGGTGGTCAAGTCGAGTATGCCTCTTCGGTGGTCTATAACCGAAAAGTATGCCGAGAGCAGTCAGTCCCCAGAGCGCCATTTGAATCCACTAAAAGGCAGTCTGAGATTAAGCACAACAGCACCGGCCGGGATGGTACCCACAAAGAATTTCCGCCAGCCATTCGCGACGTCACCTTTTGTCAAGGCACCAATGATCAGAGGACCAGATATGGCACCGAGAGCAGCAGCGATATTCATACACGCTTGTGCCACTGCAGGAAGTCAGCATCCGTTTGTCCACTTTACGGCAGGCGAGGAGTTACTTGGTCTCCATCTCCTCGGCAAGATCTCACTTGGCACGCAGTATGCAAGGGGTACTGAAGCAAATCCGAATCCAATCAGCACTTGGGCAGCGATGAGCCGGTAGATGTTTTGAGATCCGGGTGCGATGGCTGCACCGACGAAAGAGATGACTGATGTTCCGACGAGGAGGGTCTTTCGTGCCTGGAAGGTATCTGAGGCCGATGAGATCAAGGGGCAGATGACTGCCTGGACGAGTGAGAGAGAGTTTGGCACCCATGTCTGCGCTTGAGGGTTGTTGAGAGCAGCTCCAATGTAAGACAGCTGACCACCGTTAGCAGCTGATCGTGTCCAAGCTTGAACCTACCCACCACCGCTGGAGGCCCTTGAAGAGCGAACACTTGAACCAGGTTCAGCAAGAACATAGCCGCTAAAGCAATCCATGTTCGCCAATGGATCTCTGGCTCTTCATCGGCGGCATCGTAGACCGGGTTGCCCTCGTCAGAGACAGTCTTTTCGAGATGGTTCGCTTCCAGCGATGTGTTCTCGGGGGGGTTGGAGATGGCCTTCTCCTGCACGCTTGAAGCGTCTCGCTCACCCATGGTGCTGTAGAAATCGGCGCTTTGTATGGTCTGATGCACATGCAGAAGTCGATGAGGTAGGAACGTGGCGGGAGAACTGTGCGAAGTGGTCACGAAGTTGGGAAAGTGCCGTTAATATCCATCGCCGAGTGTCCAGCTAAACTTGAGCGCTGGTGAGGCTCTCGAACCAGGGTCAGCTTCCACATGGCTTGTGGGGAAGCGCTTGACCATGTCGATCGGAGCACACATATACATGCCACGGCAAGGACAAGGCGGCGGCGAGCTGTCCAAGTGTGATCCTCCAACGAGACCAAAGGGGGACTTCCAACCTTGGGAGCTCGCATTTCCAGACGCTAGTCCCGCAACCACAAAAGCCAGGCGATGTAGAGCCTTGGCGCTGCGGCCTCATTATTTCTGTATTCAGAGTCATTACAACCACGACAACAAGGATACTTTTGCTACCAACGAGCCGAGCCCACAGCGATGGTAGTGTGGGAAGTCCAAATAGAGCTAATATACTACGTACTACTACGGTAGGAGGCATAAGTTATGTAGGTCCACTTTAATAACGCTATGTAAAGATACACCACCACGATGCGCCTAATCCAGACCTTGCCTATTTAGTATCTAGTATACAAAAATGCCCAGGATAGCAATAGGTATATCGTACAAGGGCAGCAGGGATATCTGTAAGCTGGGCGTTTCCTTCGACTTTACTAGTGCCCCACATACATTACTTATGCCTGGTACCGTAGTACGTATGTGGTCCTCCAAGGGGCAAACCGGGGGACCGCGGCCAAACTCCAGGCCGGCTTGTTTGCTGACCCCCGGCGGCGGGACAGAAGCAGCGCCATCGATGGCGCATCTCTTCCAACCGGAACGCACAAGATGAGGCCCCACAATACGGCCAACCCAGAATGCATGGTAGGTGATCCTGGCGTCGAGCCTCATGTCGAGCTCTGGCCGCGACCCTGTTTGAATGGGAGGCAGGCAGGACGCTCATATAGCTGCAGGCATAGCCTCCAACCGACCGTCCTTGGTGTTCCGTAGTCCTCCTCTCTTCATACAATGATACGTCGTCTGAAGTCATACCTGGCCGGCCTCCTTTTTCTTCCTGCGGCGGTATCCGCACAGGCAACTGACAGAAACCAGAGTCGTGGCCACGGCCTTTCTGCCGCCAAAATCGACACTCACTCCCATGTCTACCCCGACTTCTATCGTCAGGCCGTGATAGCGGCAGGGTGGACACCGGGTCCAGATGGAAATGCTGCGCCACCGAAGTGGACCATTGAAGCCCATCTCGCCTTCATGGACCGCAACAACATCGAGAAGAGCTATGTCAGCTGCTCCAGCCCAGGCACTTTCCTGTTGCCAAACAACAATGCCGCTGGAGTTGCCTTGACGCAGCAATTCAACAACTTCACGGCAGAGCTGAAACGACAGCATCCAGATCGAATCGGCTTCTTCGCTTCGCTTCCTCTACCATCAATTCCTGACGCACTCAGTGAGATTGATCGAGCATTAGCACTTGGAGCTGATGGGTTTGTCTTCATGTCAAACTACTACGGCCTTTACCACGGAGACCCAAAATTGAAACCGGTCTACGACAAGCTCAATGCACGCGAAACCGTCATCTTCATCCATCCAACAAATCCATGCCCCCGGAACGCACCCAATATCTCAGGAACCCCACGACTTGACTATGTCGCACCATTGATGAACGTTTTCCAAGCACCGACGTTGGAGTTTATCTTTGATACAACTAGAACCGTTGCAGACATGATCACCTCTGGCACTGTTGCCGCGAACGCAAACTTGAAATGGATCATTCCGCATTGTGGTGCAGCCATTCCAGCAGTGCTTGACAGATTCATTCGTATCTCAAGTATTATAGGCCCGAAGGCTGGTTCGGATCGAACATCCGTGCCGTACACTACTACGGCAGCGCTGGCCCTGATGCAAAAGCAGTTCTGGTTCGACACCGCCGGCTTCTCCATGCAGAGCCAGATTTGGACCATGACAAGGTTTTTCGGGGCTGACAAGTTCACTTACGGCAGCGACGTGCCTTTTACAGCCTTCCCAGCTGCCGTTGGCTTGACAGGAGACATGAATGCGACTCTGCCGCAGTTGTTCACCGGGAACGAGATTGAGATGATCTTCAGAGGAAACGCTCAGCGGATACTTCCGAAGTAGCTTTGCTGACGCACTGGGCTGTTGGTCGGCAATCAATCCGTGCCTCAGAAGACAAGAGATGGCGGTGCCGCTTCACCCCCGAGGTAGTACATTCTCAATAAAGCATTTCCTTCCAATCGTCTTGAAAGTGATTTCGTTATTCGCAGGTAAAACCCCTGTTGCCAATCGGTGTATAACGTAGTGTTTGTGTTTAACACCATCAGCGTTGCCATGCACTACATGGTGGTAGCCTCGAAACCACAGCTCGGTGTCACTTTGCCTCCAGACATGCAGTCCAATAGTCTACCAGACGTGAGCTGGCGTCAAAACAGGATATCAATCTCAGGTTGTGCCTGTCCCAGATGTGGGCGGTGGTGGAGCCTGTTAAATCTAGATGCTGATCCCTCATTGATGACAATTCCATGACCTTGACTTGGGGAGCCACGCTGCCATCTTTGCGCGATCTGCGGCCAGGGCGGAATGCAGGCTTCGACAGCCAGTCGACTTCATATTCATATCCGGGGAGCGTGACACTAAAGGCCTGGCGCCGGGGCTGGCGCATTGGACCCGCATGGAGAAAGCATTTTGAAGTCCCCTATTGGTTCAAGGCCGTTCTTTTCCGGGGAAATCACCACGATTACCCTTGGCCGAGTGTTGAACTTACGAGAACGATCAATGGTCTGGAATACAGCTACGGCGACTCCGGAGGAACAACTGAAAATGAGCGGCGAAAGAAAACTCAGCTAGCTCGGCTCAGGAGATTAAAATATGTCGGAGGAGAGAGAGATATTGGGCACTATGCGACAATTGAGCTCGTGGAAGCGCTCGGGCGTTGCAAAACGGTTGGCTAGAATCACGTGCCCACGCGTTCTACCCTCCCTACGCCCGTACCACGTTCAAAAATGGCGCAAGTCAATATGTTATTAATATCTCCGGGAACTTAACATCGCACCCTCTCAACTACTGGGATTTCAGGATGCCTGTCAGCTTTAGTCACATCTGCGACTTTTCTTTGAAGATCTCGGGTTGATTTTAGTCCTTATGGAAAGGGAGTAGAGCCTGGTCACTCGTTTATGTCCGAATTTAGTGGTGCCATATTTTGCAGCTCCCGGACCTGCTGTAGTAGTTCATCGACCTGTTGCTCATAAACTCGTTCTGTCTCGGTACTAGCCATCTCGAGCGTATCGATTGTGCTCCGGAAATCCGCCCGGTTGCGCATTGAACTATAATGTAGTTAAACGTTCAACCAGAGTATTCACAACGCTCGGAACGGGGCTGCCTCAAGCGTCAAATCAATCACCCACTTCGATAATCACGAACGGATTTCTGTTCAAGCCGGCCATCAGTATATACTTGGAAGCATCAATATCCAGTCAGTCTGCACGAGTGTGCGTGAGTGTGCAAGGCGCAGCTGCATCCAGCCTACCTGCCCCAAAATCGACCACCTGCCCTAAATCGACCACCCTCCCCAAAATCGATCGCTTGCTGAAGAGCGACAACCGCCATAAGATCGAAGGCTAACTTCTCCATGGCTCATGCGTTTTGCATTCGCCCACTGGAATGATAGCGGGGCTAGAGCAAAGGCTTTCAATGCATCTAGTAAAGTTGTCAGGCTATTTTGATGCACTCATCGTGCCTTTTGTGCGATCACCACGCCGTGGAAGCAGTCCAGAGCAAGGAGTCTTAGGTATTTCTCCAAGTCGTGGGAGGTAGCAGGTAGTTGTGGGAGGCAGCAGGTAAGTCGTGGGAGGCACGAAAGTGAAGCTGTCTGCCAGGCCGAAAATTTGGTGGGCACTTACGATGATTGAATCATATTATTGAGTTTTTCTCTGCAATTAGGTCTGGCAACTCTTCTCTTCGAAAGGCGCTTGAAGGTATTTGGCGAATCAACTTAAAACACGATCTAAACAACATCGCAAACATGTTGGCTCTGGCACTTACCAGCCCTGCCAAGAACACCTCGTTTCCCAACACTGAGGGTTAAAGCATGTCGCCATATTTCCGAGTCGGACACAAACATTTTGGAACATTTCTTACATTTGCCTCTTCCCGCGCTCATCGTCCCTTAGTCTACCTCGTTCCACCCATTATACCCATTGTAGGATGTACAGTCTATCAAAGGCACGAAGTGCGTCTTAGAAAGCTTAACTGCTTGTATGGGCAACACCACCACCTTCTAGCCGGGGCAATCTGTTGACTTCACAAAGTGAATATAGAGTGAGTCTCTTCATCCCTATATGCAATCTAGCTAACAGCTTCTCTTACAGATGTCAACACTCCTCACACTAGCTTAGCCTGTCGATCCCGTTATCCAAATAAGAATGCGTTTTAGGTGATTGAGCAATGTGATTGACATAACATAGACCTGTTCGAAGCAAAAGAGCCTGATTTATGTCCAGGCTATCAAGCAGAAGCGCAGTCCTTCCAACATTTTCGGAGCTTCAGACGTTGCAGCAGCAGCAGCGACAGAATCTTGTTCAGCAACCGACTAGTGCTTTCAAGACCACAGTCGAGGTATCAGCAGACGTTATTGAAGACGAGAACCTGCTCATGAAAAAAGCGGAGGAAAAAGTGAGAGCCTTTCCAGTTGCTTAGTTTTACCCGTGGAAGCTAACTTATGAGTTATGCTAGTTCGGTATGAGCTTTGGCAAGCCGGTGGTCAACGACTGGAGATATTACGTCGCAGATATCGTCCCCAGCCATACCTCTGAGCGTCTCGTTGTCTTCCAGAGAACGAACTAGGACTGTATTGGGAGAGAATTTTCCAGATTAAACCATCTCCCGGCGTAATGAAACGCCCTACGTGACGGAATATGGTCAGGGTACCTTGAGCCTAAACTCACCAAACTCATTCCCTGCAATATTATTCGACCTTTTGAATATATAGATATATAGTTTCGTCATTTTTTAATACGCTATAACCACTTTTGTTGAAAATTACCTTGATCTTGTTAGATCTGCATCTCAATGACCTCTCTTGATGATTCAACCCTGCTAATCCAAGCACCCTACTATTATGTTTCCAGCCTGGGATGTAAAAGTCTCGGCGAAATGAATAAAGTACTCCCTCTATTCAGCTGTCAAACAAATAGGCCAGAATGCTCTAAATGTCTGTATAGAATCGAATTGAATTGATTGAATAGACAGAATCAACTGTCTAAAAGCTATTGTCGAATGCCCCTGAGAATGGGCCTAAATATGAAGGAAATGGGGCCAAGATAGGCCGGAGATTGGCTCAAACAGGCCGATGGGCAGCCTGAGGCGCAGGCTGAGGCGCCTGCTGTCTGACACCAGCGAAGGTCACAAAATAGATTCATGCTTGAGAAATTGGTAGAATGAGTGGCTCTGTAACCGATAGTAGCAACTCAATGGATAAGTCATTCCCATTTCAAGCCCAAGAAACGTCGTTTGCAGAGGTCGGTAGAATCGGTATGTAATATATTGTAACATGGGGCCCCCCCCTTGCCACATATGATTCTCGGAATCGACAATTGGCCCTGGACGCCTCGACCTGCGAGTTTCAGCCGCATCTGCACCTTTTGATTGTATCCTATATTTCTGGTCACTTTCTGCTTCTGCTTTTCAGTGTGAACCGAAATAGCTCGTATCTTTTGCGGGCCAGCCTTGCGCCAAATCGTCTCACCACAGGACGCGTCATATCGCTCTCTTACCATCTCAGACCTCAACCGCATCCACCTGAGCCTGTCCTAATTCTTGCCCGCACTCAGCCTGATTTTCTCTGCCTCATAACACCCAAGTGAACTTGAAACGGCCGGAGTAACAACTAAGTATCCGTTCTAACCATGCCTCTACCGATCGAAGAATACCACGTGGGGTGGATTTGTGTTCTAAGCACCGAATTGGCCGCGGCAAAAGTAATGCTGGATGAAGAGCATCAAATGATTGAAGGCCAAGATCCACAAGACTCAAACAGCTATGCCCTGGGTCGGGTGCACAACCACAATGTGGTAATTGCTTGCCTACCGGCGGGGGTGGATGGTAACAACGCCGCCGCAACGGTCGTCACTAATATGTCGAGGACGTTTAAAGCACTGCGGTTTGGATTGATGGTCGGAATCGGAAGGTGGCATACCTCATCTCGACAGAGTGGTCGACATCCGGCTGGGCGATATAGTGGTCAGCCAGCCAACGGGTACCAATGGGGGGGTCATTCAATACGACAAGGGCAAGAGCCTGGACGGAGATCAGTTTGAACATAAAGGAATCCTTAACATGCCACCTTCTGTACTGTTGACCGCTCTAGTCTCTCTTAAAGCAAATCACGAATATCAGGAGAGTCGAGTGCAGAATTATCTTGATGACATGCTTGAACGCTATCCTAAGATGAAAAAGTCCGGTTACGCGTTTCCTGGGATCGATAAAGATTGCTTATATTGTACCGACTGTGGCAGTCAACGGAAGAGATCTTGCCAGATGTGTGACGAGGGAAAGATACGAAGGGATGCTCGTGGTGGTACGAGTCCGGAGATCCATTATGGAATCATCGCTTCAGGAAACCGGGTGATCAAGAGCGCCGCTGAAAGAGATCGATTGGGCCGTGAATTGCAGGCATTATGTATAGAAATGGAGGCGGCGGGATTGATGAATGATTTCCCTTGCTTGGTCATTCGTGGTATCTGCGACTACGCCGATTCTCACAAGAACGATAAGTGGCATAAATATGCAGCCGCAACCGCGGCGGCCTATGCCAAAGAACTGCTATTGAACATATCACCGAAGCAGGCCAGCCACGAGAAGCCTATCCAGGAAGTCGTAGGTGAGTAATATTCAGCCTTTTAATAAACCTATCTTGCCGACATCCAACCTTTACATTTTTCTAGATGATGGCATTATCCACATGGGAGCGGGATGCTTAGATTCCGGATACTCCTGCAGCGACTACGTTCTAATTTAGATACGCTTACTGTATTCTGACATTAAATTCTATCTCAAGATATTTTAAAGAACCAACAGCAGATGGCTGAAGAGCATCTCGACGAGACAAGGCGACATAACCAGAAACAAGAATCACAATACGAGAACGACAAGCAGCGTCAATGTCACCAAGTCTTCAAAACGTCTATGTATGAGCAATTTAAGAACATCAACCCAGATCGAGCTCCAAACGCGTGTAGATGGGTTCTCAGTAATCCTCAATACACCGAATGGTTACGCAGGTCAAAGGATGATTTAGTCTGGATATCAGCCGACCCCGGGTGTGGGAAGTCTGTGTTGTCGAAGTCTCTCATTGATCACGAGTTTCACAGCATCAATACAAACACTATCTGTTACTTTTTCTTCAAGGACAACGAGGATCAAAACAGGCTCGCGACCGCATTGTGCGCATTGCTCCATCAACTCTTCGCCAGTCGATCTCACCTTCTCCGATATGCCATGTCAGCGTGGGAGAAGAATGGAGACAAACTTCAGTCTGAAGTGGGTGAGTTGTGGCGCATCCTTCTCGCCGCCGCCACCGATCCAGTCGCGGGTAACGTGCTTTGCGTCCTTGATGCGCTTGATGAATGCCAGCCGCAAGATCGAAAACTCCTCATCCAGAATCTCTTGAAGTTCTACGCTGCTTCATCTCGCGTGAGATCAAATGGTACTCTCAAATTCCTTGTCACCAGTCGCCCGTACGATGATATTGAGTTGGGATTCAAGGAAATCCCTCCTTCCTTGCCCGCGGTCCGATTATCCGGCGAGATGGAAAATGACAAGATTAGAGAGGAGATCGATCTCGTCATTCGAGAGAGAGTGGCAAAGTTAGCACAAGATAATCAGCTCAGTCCGAGAACGAAGCAGAACCTAGAGCAAAGGCTGCTTGCGATGGAGCACCGAACATATCTTTGGCTCCATCTCGCCATCGAAGGCATTCAGGACCTGTATCGGAACAGTCTACAGCCAGATACAGAGTTGATCGAATCGCTTCCATCATCTGTGGAAGATGCATATGAAAAGATCTTATGCAAAGTTGATAGCAAGCACACGAAGACGGTGACCACACTTCTGCACATGATCGTCGGCGCTCGACGTCCGTTGACAACAGCAGAAATGGCTGTAGCGTTTGGAATGTACAGCTGCCCTAACGCTACGGTCTTTGAAGATGTAAATGTCGATCAAGATCGTCTTGAACGACGAATTCGTCACTTATGTGGCTTGTTCGTCTTCATCAATCATTCGAGGATATATCTTATCCATCAGACTGCGAGGGAATTCCTCCTCAAGCGGGACGGCATTCACGAGGGTCATCCTGGTTGGAGACACTGTCTGGATCCGATCGAATCCGAAAGTATCATGGTGCGTGCATGTGTGCAGTACCTTTCGTTGTTCCAATCTCTGCAAGAAAACAAAAAACCATATGATCGGCCGAGCATTCGCTATGATTCAACCTACGAGATGTCAAAGGGAAATTCTATCACCACGGACTGGCGAAAGACCAATCCAATAGATCTGCAGGTGTTCTTGGAGTATTCGGCGGAGCATTGGCCTGGGCATTTTCGTATGGTACATATTGATATCAAGAATCTATTAATGACGAAGGCTTGCCGACTATATCGGGGGGAGAAAGAAATTTATGCGCTGTGGTTCAATGTCTTGTGGACAGCGCTACGTCCCTATGACAATAAGCCAAATATGGATAATATCGAGACAGCAGCTTTTAATGGACATGAAGGAGTGTTGGAGCTTTTATTGGAGACTGAACAAAGAAATATGAAGCGAGACCAGCGGGATTCCACGGCGCTGTATTGGGCAGCCGAGCAGGGACATGAGGCTGCTGTGAAGCTTCTATTAGAGAGAGGTGTAGAGGTCAACGCTCAAGGTGGCCATTATGGTAACGCGCTGCAGGCGGCATCGGCGGGAGGTCACGAGAAGATCGTCGAGCTGCTGCTCAGTCAGAACGCCGATGTTAACGCTTACGGTGCTCCTTATAGTAACGCGCTGCAGGCGGCATCGGCGGGAGGTCACGAGAAGATTGTCGAGCTGCTGCTCAGCCAGGGCGCCGATATTAACGCTCAAGGTGGTTTTTATGATAACGCGCTGCAGGCGGCTTCAGTGAGAGGCCATGAGAAAATCGTCGAGCTGCTACTTGGCCAGGGCGCCGAGGTCAACGCTCAAGGTGGAAGCTATGGTAACACACTGCAAGCGGCATCAGCGAGAGGTTATAAGAAGATCGTTAAGCTGCTGCTCAGCCAGGACGTCGAGATTAACGCTTAAGGTGGCTTCTACGGCGGTAACGCGCTGCAGGCGACATCGGCGAGAGGTCACAAGAAGATCGTTAAGCTGCTGCTGAACGTGATCAGATTAAGCTGTTTGGCGGGGTGTCAGGGGATGATGTTGGACTCTGCTATCGCATGTTGAAGTACTTTGATGGACTTGGTTTTATTGACACCTAACATGTTCGGCAAGAACGCATTACTTGATCTGTCGGCTCCGGAATCCAACTCGGAGGCATTGAACACCTCGAGCGAGCCTTGCAGCAATGAAGGCTTCCGGACATACCGCTCGGCTGGGCAGAAATGAAAAGAAGGTGGAATGGTCGTATATGCTCGATCCATTGAACTCTAGAGCTAGGTGCACGGGGCGGAGGAATAGGTGCTGTACTACAGGAAGGAACGCCCAGCGGGTGCTCGCTCTCGCAACATGCAAGAAGGTACAATACTGCACATTTTCCGGTACTTCACCGAACTTATGCTGACCTACGCTTAGGTAATACAAGCCTACACGACACCTCCGGGCGTAGCTCTCTCCCGTCGTCTCACCACACACCTTTCCCACCAAATCAATCATCATCTCAGTCACTGTCGGCCCCCCGTTCATCAGCCAAGGAAACTCAATCCGCTGGCTCAAGAAGCTCATCTCCGCACTAGGAATCATACCGTCACACATCAGATTGGATATTATATAGATCGCCCTACCACCCCACCCACCACTGTTGATAGAGCATTCTGAAACTTTCCCAGAGGTATGAAAACGGAAATCGTATGTAAGACGAGATAGACATGTGACTGCCGAGCCTGACCTGCGGCCTCTTATTTATTTTCGGAACTCGCAATTAGTAATCTAACAGCAAGGGAGACAGGCGAGTCGCGTAGCACGCTCGAGGGCCACTGCAGCACGGTGGTGTTCTCGCCCGATTCTGAATTAACGAGGAAATGTAGGCAGGCGGCTTCAGATGCATGACTGTATCGAGGAGTAGTGTTACGGTAAGAGAGATTACATACTTATGTTTTCGGGCAGATATTCCACTGTTCAAATTCCTTTACAGAAGTATCTAACACCCCCAGCGGTCTAGGCGATGAGGCTGCTTGATAAGACAGCGCGAACCTTTGATGATCGAACTCGATGTTTGTTATTGGGAAGTCAGTATGTGTGTACTCTAACAATCAAGGGCGAAGAACGCATATTATATAGAAAAATGGTGTAATATTAAAATAGTTGTTATAATAGATTTATTGCAGTAATAGAAGTTATTAAGCGTCAAAGGTGTTAAGAAAATGGTAATTTTTAGGAAACAGTATTAGAACTGATAGAGAACTAATTCAAGAACACGAAGATTTGTGTTTACTATCGAATTATTTCGTGGGTCAGGATATAGATATATGCAAACTGGGAATACCCTAATCAGATTTCACCATACCACGCAGAGCGTCGGGCTGGCAGATTGGGCGCCCGGCGCCATTCCGGTGAGGGTGGTCATGATGGGGCCGCTAAACCGGATGGCGTAATTCATAGGTACGTCTTTCTCCGCTTCCCCGCATCCAAAACGAAGATCCTCCTGCTCCCACAATGTCTTCCCAAGCTCGAAGATGCCGCAGAATGTGAGCATAGGCGCCTCAGATGGACTCTCGTCAAAATGACCTTACACAGAGACGTAGTCTACGGGACAACATGCGCAGATGTCCATTGTGCGCTCGCACATTCTCTAAGGCTGAACATGTCGAACGTCACATTCGATCGCACACCAAGGAAAAACCCTTCAAATGCCAGCAGTGTGGTAGAAGATACGGGCGGAAGTGTGTTTGAGACTCTCCGCTTTGGCTATGGCTGACCCTTCCAGTGATTCTTTGCTCAGGCATCTCAAGGATCAGCACAAAAACGTGAGGTGCGATGAGATCCAAAACTTCCGGTCCGCCTCCGCAATGTCGAGTACTGCACAAGGGATGGTGGCCGAAAACCACAACGAGCAAGAAATGGGAACGACCCCATCGAGTCATGGCACAAATGCTGTGATGCCGGTAGAGAGCGACCTGAACGGTATGCCGACAGAAGCTTACCCTGGCCAGCCGAATCAGATAGTATATCCTCGATCACTGTCAGGAGAAGCAGCTCCTCGGAACCAGGCCTATACCTCGGGTCATGACGTTCTCTCGAATGGGCAACACAACGGTATTGGCTTCGACGACTGGCTCACTTTTGGCAATCTCGACGATAACGTTCTGCGCAACTGGCCTTTCGTCATTGATGGATCTGATTTGGCTTGCGCCACGGGCAGTAACGGCTACAGTGGCGGAAGGCCTCTTGCTGATCTCCAGCAATCTTGGCACACTCATCTCGACAAGGGCGAGCCGGCTGTATCGGGCGAGACGACTCCTCTGCCCGGCCGAAACCAGGAAGTTGACGACAATTACCGACAGTCACTTCACCGCAGACTTCAGATCCGAACCCTGGACCAGAACCTTCCTCCCGCAGAGTTCCTGAATCTCTGCGTGAGAGCCTACTTCAAACACTTCCATCCCGTCTTTCCCGTCATTCACGCTCCCACGTTTCGCCCTTCGAAGACGAACGCAGTGCTCCTATTGTCGATATGCTCCATCGGCAGTCTGCTTACAGGTTATCCCGGCGCCGTCCAACAAGGCACCCAGCTTTTCGAGCGACTGAATCAAGCAATTGTCTCGAACTGGGAAACGCTGATGCGCCGTGGTCCCGACGAAAACTTCGCTATGCTCCAAGCCGCCCTTCTCGGACAGACGTTTGGACTCCTTTCTGGCCAAGCAAAGCATTTGGTGCTCGTAGATACCTTTCATGGAACAGTTGTCGCATGGGCACGGAGAGCCAAGGCCTTCCAAATTCAACATCGGTACTATGATGAGCAGGATCCTGAGAGGAGATGGCGCGAATGGGTACATACCGAAGAGAAAATTCGGCTTGCTCTGGCCGTTCGTATCCATGACGCTGAAATAGCAGATACCTTCCATCATGAGACATTTCTGCCCCTCGCGTCCAGAAAGGTACCCATTGCTGCCAGTGATGCTCTGTTCTTTGCCTCGAGTCCTCACGAATGGATGGCCATGGACAGGGAAAGCCCCACTCAACTTTCCACGCCGTCCCCGGAGGGATTTCCTGGGTATGTACCTCCGGAAGCTATTTATCAACGGCTTCTCTCGATTCCAGCTGACTGTCTATTTACAATCTATTCGGCCCTGGAGGACATCTCGTCAGCAATAATGGCGGCCAGGATCAACCAAACACTTACCAGTGAATGGATCCAGGAGCTCGAACTGTGCCTCATAAGCTTCCACAGGCAGCACTTCCGTGACTCACGATCACAATCAAAGCAATTCGAATCACTTGAAGGTGGCATCAAGATCCTTTGGCATTTCCAATTCATCTCACTTCACACTGACCAGGAGCTCCTAGAGAGGAGCATCGGTCGAGATGGTCCCGAGTTGAGTCCCTCAGATTTCGCCACCGTCCACGAATGGGCAAAGTCGATCAGTGCGAAGCGGAGCGTAGCTCACGCAATCATGATCAAGCGAAGTCTGGAAAATTTCCCTCTCAGGTCTGAACCAGCAATGCACGTACCAAGAGCGATGTTCTTCAGTGCGATTTGTCTCTTCTGCTACTCAAAGTATGGTGATGGAGCACAGGAGCAGCAGTTAATCTTTCCAGAACTTCAGCTGCGTGACAATGACGTGTCAGCGCTGTTGCGAGAAGCTGATGGGAACAGGAATGGTAGCGACGTTGAGATCGGTCCACTCTGTACGCTGGTCGACCTGCTGGAACGAATTGGACACTGGGAGATTGCGCGGAAATTCGCTTCGATTCTTGGAGGTTTGATCCATGCCGAGTCGAGTTGGCGCCGAACGGGGCTTTAGATACCTGACTCGTGGGTCGACGACATCTCCGTGACCCCCCAGCTGAATGTGCAGCAAATAGTGCACGGTACATCGAGCAGACACGCAGCTCCGAAAATATGACCCGTGACACACGGTGGTCCGCAGACGCGCGTGGCAGGAAACGCTTGCTTGTCAAAACCCAGGCCTTGTTACGCGCTGACAGCGAATAGAGGAAGAGGAGAGGAAGGAGCAGCGACCAGAGGATATACCCATGCCGGAGAGATTTGGCGTCTGCGAAGACTGCAATTTCGGCGTCCTCATTCTGCTCGGGGTGCAAGGAAGGTTTGCATGGAGAATTAGATAGCTCGGCGGAAACGCCGGCGACAAGCGGGCTCAAAGAAGAGGAGACGGTAGGTGTGTTTGGAGCAACAATAAATGATAGGTGTCTGCTCAACCTGTCTTGTGTAACATAGCTCTTTATGCTGCTTGGCATTTCTCGATGATTGTGCGGGAATGTGGCCAATGCTTGGTCTCCGTCCGCAAGCGTGGTAGAAGAATACATGTAAGGTTGCGTCGGTATTCAGTAGATGCCTGTTTCCGTCATTGGAGAACGCTAATGCGCTGAAGCAGAGTATAGCTGCACTGGCTCGCTCCGATGACTATGTGTGAAGTTTTGCCCCAAGCTGTCAGTAAATGAGAAACTTCAATACCTGGTCGCCTTACCTCATCCAAATTTGCTCTTCTGGCCCCATTCCGCCTCATGTCTAGCTTCTTGACGTCTCTCACTCCGCCCTGACATCGCGCGCTCTTTGCGCAAGCTCGAACACTCATCCAGTACTTTTGGGCTTCTTGTGCATATCCTTCAACTTGAGCCAGCTTCTTGAACAGCGGCCACATAAACAAGACGCAGGCTAAATGGAACGCCACCAGGCTGAAAGTGACCATCACAGGATGACCTGAGTTTAGAATGACATGGCTTGAGATACCCCATGGGAAGGGGACGCGGTACTCCTGGTTCGAGTCCGGGAATGCTTCGTCAGAGATCGGATGCGTGTCTGCCATAGTGTGAAGGTCTCGAAGAATAGTTGTTGTGTATGGAGGATCCAGGTGGAAAGTGGTATTGGCGACATAGAGGGATTAGTCGCGGGCTGGGAGTAACGGGAGAGGGTTGGAGTGTTGGGAGTTTCGGTATTTGTACTGCAGGCTTTTGCTATCAGCTGGCAGCGCACAAACAAGCTCTGCCCTCTGACCATGTGCATGACTGCTCAGACATGATTCCCTGCGCTATCTGATGCCAGTGCTTGAAACACCGGTATGACTGACTCTGTTAGTGCCGGTTGTGATCGGTTAGCTATAGCCAAAGCTGAAATTGGAAGTAAAGCCTGAGACTGATTTATATGACGGCAAGCCTTACAAGAGGTCCGAACCCGCAGTTGCTCGTGCCTATCCATTGCAAAAATTCCGTGAACACACCACGTTGTTTGAAGCAGCAGCAAGAGCAGCGTCAAAGCTCATCTGAAACAAAGCCACGAATTGAAGCACGAGAATAGAAGGTTTGCTGCTCCAGGTAGACCATTGTAGCTCTTCATTGTGCGTTGTAAACATATCTGCCTCTATCGGCTAAAGGCAAAACAATGCGCACGCTGTCTTGTTACCAATACAACACAAGAGTCCTCAAAACATCGCTTATCGATGGGGTCCAGAATACGTGATCGTAGGGAGACATAGGTGAATGATGGTGCGCCTTGTCCCACGGCCGGAGATACGCCAATTCATGCACATCGGCCGGATGATACCGCAGCGGATTTTTGTTGTTTCGTCGCTGCATGAAGTCAGCACTCCATCCGTCTCAGCCCGTACTTGGCCAGAGCAACCCAGCAAAGGTTGGTGACAGCCTAAGTGTCGAAGTAGGCGCGCTCGAAGATAGAGCTTCCTTACTTCAAAGCACAAAGCAGATCTGGAACAAGCAATCGTTGTTGTTGCGTAGACCCAAATTAGAGTTTACAGCCTTCCGAACCTTGCGCGTTAGGGTTAGGGCTCGGATGGCGATCTCATCCCTCCCAACCCAAAATGGCCGCCCTATTCACCCGCTTCGCAACCGCCAGCCTATCTC